>Ga0265295_1000373_pt1 | contig 91610 bp, 89 predicted proteins | sample Munlansysbiofilm_FD_192503 | JGI IMG/M metagenome (GOLD analysis project Ga0265295, IMG submission 192503) | Leachate microbial communities from a municipal landfill in Southern Ontario, Canada - Methane capture system biofilm | ecosystem: Engineered > Solid waste > Landfill > Unclassified ... | reverse complement strand
TCCAAACTTAGGAATTACTTCTCCGTTCAAGTATTTTTTAACCATTTCTAACTTGAACTCTTTTGTGAACTTCATATAAAACCCTCCTTTGGTTATTTTTGGTCCAAAGAAAGGGGTTCAGTACAAACTGGTACAATGAAAATAGGGGGTTTTTTCAAAAAAGCCCAACTATATTTTTATTTTATTAGTAACTTTGGTGTATCAATTAATTTCTTAAAACAACTTTAATCACCCCCTTGTCACATTTAAGAAAAGTATTAATATTATAGACGGATTAACTAATGAGATTTCTCTCTAGTTAATAAGTAGAACGAGTTCTACGGAAAGGAAACACCTTGACCTTCGAAATGGTTAGGTGGAGGTCGCTTACGTATTTATGCTTCGCTTAGTCGAAGTAGATCCTGATCGATGTAGCCAGTTATTACGGGTTCAGATAACCGACGAACAAAAAGATTTTATTGACCCTGTTGATCAAATTATTAAAGACCACATGGGAATGGACAGTTGTATCCATTTAACACTAAATGACGATGATACTATCATTGGATATGCGCTTATCCGTCATAATCGGCATGAGCGACAACTCTGGCTTGATGATCTCATGATTGATGCTAAATACCAGCACCAAGGCTATGGTCGACGCTTCTTACAACAGTTAATTGATTATATGCGTTCACTTGATCCAAGTGCTCCAATCTGCCTCAGTTGTGTCAAAACCAATGTGCATGCGATAGCGCTTTATACACGTTTAGGTTTTATCAATACCGAACAAGAAAACACGCTTGGCGAATACATCTTCACATATTATTAATCAGTTAGGCTACCACTCGGTAGCCTTTTAATTTTATTAGGCGAAAAAAGGCCTTTATGCTATAATGCAAAAGATTAATTAAGGAGGTGAAGTAATGGCAAGAGAAGATATGATTGTTGTTGATGGCAAAGTTATTGAACGATATCCAAATTCAACTTTTGAAGTTGAACTTGATAATGGCGTTAAAATAAAATGTATGCCAACGGGGAACATTCGGCGTTTTCACATTCGGATTGTTGTTGGCGACCGCGTAAAAGTCGAACTATCACCATATGATTTAACTAAAGGCCGTATTTCTTATCGTTATAAATAAAAATAGTATTATTCATTACCTTCATAACTAACGCCCCTTAAATTGTTGGGGCTTTTTTTATATAATAAGAGCAAAGGAAAAAGACAAAATGACGGACATCGAGTTAATCCTAATCATCAGCATAAGCCTATTAGGTACGTTAATTGTTTTATATTTTATTTTTGCATTGAGCGTGTATCTTCTTATTAATCACGCTTTTCATCGTCCGCAAAAAGTGCTTTCTGGTCTCAAGTATTTTGTGCCCGAAGAGTTTTCCGACATCGAGTGTAAGCACTTAAGTTGGATAGTAAATAATAACACCCTCGACGGTGTCTTAGTTACTTCGCGAAACGAAGAAGTTGTTCAAGACAAAATAATTGTTTTCTTTCATGGAATTGGTGCCGGATATGAGGCATACACAAAAGAAATCCGCTTATTAGCACTAAAGACCCAGTGTCCGGTTGTGGCGTTTTCTTTATCTGGCGCTGGTAAAAGTAGCGGAAAGAAATTCTCGGGGATTTATCCAAGCCTACTGGAAGCCCAAATCATCCTCAACCAGTTGCAATTATCGCCAATTGGTCAAAATCGCGATATATATTTAGTTGGTCATTCACTTGGTGGTTTTATTGTCAGCAATGTTCTCACGATTAAGATGCTGCCCCAGGTTAAAGGTATTATTGCGCTGGCCGCCCCAAATAATTTTATTGATGTATTCAGTGATGTTATGCACGCAACAAAAGCGTTAAAAATACTTATTTCATGGTTTTTCCACATTCAATATCGTAAATACGCTAAAATAACAACAGCTAAATCAATTAGTTATAACGTTGTACCAACGCTAATGATTCACGGTACACGCGACCGCGTGGTTGCTTTTACTAATAGTGGACAAAAATATGTTGATATTGCTAATCAACACACCCATATTCGTGCAATTGCTTATCAAGGGCGCGGACATAACTTATATTTAACGCCCGATAGTGAGCATGCTTTACATGAAATGCTTGTAAAAGCTAGTCAATATCAAAAAAATCGCAAATCACAAAAAGCGGCGGCTGATAATTTTTTTAATCAGATTGATTACGATGAAATTGGCCAAGATGATGAAGAAATATTTACTTTAATTAGCGAAATGATTGTAAAGGAATAGAAACGATGGATCAAATAGAACAAATATTATTAAAAGCGACCGTGGAAGAAAAGGTGCGCCTATTAACCGGGCATCACAATTGGTATACGTATGATATTAAACGCTTACGCTTACCTGCGATTGCCATGAGTGATGGACCCCATGGATTACGGAAAGTTAAAAAAACTTCATTTGGTTTAGAAGAGTCCTATCCAGCCACTTGTTTTCCACCAATGAGTGCGTTAGCCGCCACTTTTAACGATAAAATTGTCGAAGATATCGGTGTCGCCCTTGGCTTAGAAGCACGTGCACATAATGTGCATATTGTCCTTGGGCCTGGCGTTAATATAAAACGCAACCCACTTTGTGGCCGGAACTTTGAGTATTTTAGCGAGGATCCTTTACTATCCGGAAAACTTGGTGCAGCGATGATTCGTGGTATTCAAAGTCAGGGTGTGGGCGCTACAGTAAAACATTTCTTAGCGAATAATCAAGAAAAAGAACGGTTTATTTCTAACTCAGTTATCGATGAACGCGCTTTACATGAGATTTATCTAAAACCATTTGAGATTGCAATTAAAGAAGGTGACCCCTGGGCATTAATGACCTCGTATAACCGCGTTAATGGTAAACACGTTAATGTAAGTCCAGAGTTTATTAATGGTATTTTACGGAAAAAATGGAATTACCAAGGACTAGTGATGAGCGATTGGGGGGCTTATGTAGATCCGCTTAATTCGCTTAAAGCCGGTTTAGATTTACAAATGCCGGGTGGTCTTCAACCCTTATATGAAGTTGAAGAAGCACTTGTTACAAATAAAATGCCCCTTAACGCCCTTAATCAATCAGTTGCGCGGATTGCAAAAACGGCCTTAAAAGTTCACGAGGTTGATCCTTTACCAGTACCTAAAGTTGACTATCAAGCGCATTTTGATTTAGCAAAAAAGGCGGCAAGTGAAGCGCTTGTTTTACTGAAAAACGCTGACAATATTTTGCCGTTAAAAAACAAAGAAGAAGTCTTATTTGTTGGTCCATATGTTAAAAAGCCGCACATGCAAGGTGGCGGTTCTTCACAAGTAAATCCTGTTTTTTCTACTAGCGTACTTGAAGTTTTAAAAGCTAGCCGCCTCAATTATCAGTATATCGAAGGATTTTCAAGCCAAATCGATGAGATTAAAGATGAAAAAATAGTTGAAATTCAAGAACTTGCAAAAGCCGCCAAAAAAGTTATCTTATTCCTAGGTTTATTAGATAAAACGGAAAGTGAAGGCTACGACCGTACAACACTTTCTTTACCAACAAGGCAAAACGCTTTAGTGGAGGCGATAACAAGTGTAAATAAGCATGTTGTAGTTGTGATTACTGCCGGTGCCCCTGTGACAATGCCGTGGATTGATGATGTGCCGACAGTCTTATTTAATTATCTTGGCGGTGAAGCAAGTGGACAGGCGATTGTTGATGTGCTAAGTGGGGAAGTTAATCCATCAGGACATCTTCCCGAAACGTTCCCACTTCAATATGAAGATGTTCCTTCAGCGCGCAAATTTGCTGGATCATCAATTAATGTCGAATATCGGGAATCAATATTTGTTGGTTATCGTTATTATGAGCGGGCGAAACGTCCAGTGCTATTTCCATTTGGCCATGGACTATCGTATACAAGTTTTAAATATGAAAATCTAATCTTAGACCAAGAGACAATTGATGAAGATGGTCAAATTCAAGTTAGTGTTGATGTCATCAATACCGGCGACCTCGCGGGAGCAGATGTTGTTCAACTTTATGTTAGTCAAGATCATCCCGCTATTTTTCGCCCCGTGCGCACATTAAAAGCATTTAAAAAGGTGTTTTTGAAAAAAGGTGAAAAACAAACGCTTAAATTCACTTTATTAGCGGATGATTTTAGTTATTACAATATTAAAATTCATGACTTTGCAGTTGAAAATGGTATTCATCGTGTACAAATCGGTTATTCAGAAAGCGATATTGAATTAAGTGCTAAAGTTGTAATTAATTCAACAAAACACATTGAACATATTTCTTATCGGAAAACCGCACCGATTTATTATAACTTGCCGGAGAGTGGTTATTTCCAAGTGCGTTTCCGCGAATTTGAAGCAATTTTCCAAGATGAAAATATTGCTAGTGCACATTATCTTCCGCGTGTTGATCGCCCTTTTGGTTTGGTCAATACACTTGAAGATGGTAAGCTTTATTGGGGAACCCGTGTATTAATTAAACAAGTAAAAAGACAGGCAAAGAAAATTGCCCATGGCAATCCTGATATGATAAAACAAGCCGAACTCACCGTTTTAAAAATGCCACTAGCTTCAATGGCGTCAATGGGTGTGTTGTCTTATCACCAAGTAAGCGGAATGCTTGATGTGATGAACGGGAAAGTAGTTAAAGGTTTCCTTAAAATCGCTTTTGGAAATAAAAAGAACAAGAAAAAACCGAAGATTTTATCTAAAAGACGCAATAAATATAAATAGTTATCTTTTTTCGAAAATAAATTCCAATTGGTAAAATTGTTTTTTAAAAACAAGTTTTGTTTATTTTAGTGTAAATATAAATAAGATTTAGTCGCCTTTTTATTTTGCTAACACGTATATTATTAGGCCAAATGGAGAAAATATGTTATTTTTTATGAGAGGATTTACAATGAAAAACAAACACAAACGCGGACTTACCGCTTTTATAATCTTGCCATTACTCGCCTTCACGAGTTTACATCCAGTGATAAAAAGTGTTGCTTTAGATTTAATGCCGACAAATATAAATATTGTTGATCTTCATGATACTGATGTAAATCAATATTATGATGGTGTCGAAGGGCTAAAAGGCGATCCGCTACTTGAAAGTTTATCGACGATTATTGATGGGCACCGTGAATATGATTATGAAAACAATACGCATCGCTATATCTATAAGATTATTGACCGTAATTGGGCACTTAGTCCATTAACCGCAGTGGAATTAAGTAATTACGATTACGTAAATGACAACCCTTTTATTCATAAACTTTATGCTGATTATAACGATAGTGCGGAAACTGCGGACCGATTTAAAAATGATGGGGCGACCCGTGTTAGTTTTGATAAAGAACACATTTGGGCGCAGTCATTAGGTAACTTTGGTCGTACTGGCGGAGCAGGCAGCGATTTTCATTCGCTGTGGCCTTCAGATGTCAAAGGAAATCAACAAGGGCATAGTAATTACAACTTTGCAGTTCCAACGTCCGGAATTAGTGATTACAACAATGATTATGGTACATATGTCGGTCGTAATGGCTATATTAGTGGCGCTGAGCAAAAAGTGTTTGAGCCGCTTGATCAATATAAAGGTGATATTGCCCGGGCGATGTTATATATGACTGCGCGTTATTATACGTATATCGATGTCTTACATCCCAAACTTGAATTAGTTAATGGTTCACCAAGCGCAATCGTCGCATCTAATACACAATCCGGCTTAGCGGGTGATTTAGAAACGTTGCTTTTATGGAACGAACTTGATCCAGTTGATCAATATGAGGTCCATCGTAATAATCTAATTTATAACAACTATCAATTGAATCGCAATCCCTTTATTGATCATCCAGAATGGGCGGAAATTATTTATGACCCACTCTATGATGGCCCAGGCGCTTCACTTGCTGATGGTTCATCAACTGCCGCTGGTCTTCCAGATGCTCCGCATCAACTATCAAGCATTAGCGTTGATCTTCGTGACGATAATCGCAAATTCACATTTTTACAATCAATTAAGGCCGATGATTTTATTGTCACGGCCCATTATCTTGATGGAACAAGTGCAATAGTTAGTGAAGTTGAAGTTGTCGTTATCAATCAATCAGATTTAATACTTAAAACTGTTGGCGAACAAGTTATTGAAGTAACGTATCAGGAAGTTGATATTACAAAAACAATGACAATAACAATTAATGTTGAACTCGCAGTATGGCAAATGATTATTATTGGAGTCGTGGGCTTAATTATAATTGTTATTATTATTTCATCCCCGAAATTATCTAAATTAGCGAAGCGAAAAATTCGCCGCTAATAAAAAACCTCGCTTACGCGTGCGAGGTTAATAAATCTTGTTTATGAGCTTAATCAGAATATTGATTAAGCTTTTTTGATTTGTTTTTCGTAGGTGGCAATTTGTTCATCGATGTGGAGTTCCGAAAATTGATTCATATAAAGACGGTGATAGGCTCCATTTTTTGCCATTAATTCTTGATGACTACCATCTTCAATAATTTTACCATCGACCATCATTAAAATGCGGTCGCTATCCACAATTGTTGATAAACGATGGGCGATAATAATTGATGTTCGGCCGGCGAGAACTGTTTTAATTGCCTTTTGAATCGTTGTTTCTGTTTCAGTATCAATTGAAGAAGTAGCCTCATCTAATATCATGATTTTTGGGTCACGAATCAAAGCGCGGGCAAACGAAATTAATTGTTTTTGACCAACAGAAAGTGAAGAGCCACCATCACTGAGTTTCGTGTCATATTGTTCGGGAAGTCCCATCACAAAATCATCAAGATCAACGATTTTAGCAGCTCGAATAATTTCTTCGTCGGTAGCATTTAATTTACCATAACGTATATTTTCTTTAATTGTTCCGGTAAATATAAAAGGCGTTTGTTGAACATAGCCAATATTTGAGCGCAACCAACCAACCGAGCGTTCACGATAATCGACACCATCAATTAAGATATTTCCACCAGTTGGTTCATAAAAACGGCAAAGAAGATTTACTGTTGTCGATTTACCCGAACCTGTTTCTCCAACAATCGCAATTGTTTGACCTTGCTTAATTGTGAGATTTAAATTACGAATGATTTCAATACCAGGCAAGTATGAAAAATCGACATTTGTAAACTCAATGTGTCCATTCACAGTTGGATATTGTTCAACTTTTGGTTGAAGTAGTGTTCCGTATATGGCGCTTACTTCTGGTGAATCTTGAATTGCGGGCTCAGATTCAATGAGTGATAGAATTTTTTCGCAACTTGCTTGTGTTGACATTACTTCAGCAAGAATTTCAGCGCTCTCTTGAATTGGATTATAAACCGCGCCAACAAAGCCAAGGAAAACAGCTAGTAGAGCAATATCGACGGCGCCCCCTGGTGTCGAAGGTAGCAATTGATAAGCAAAGAAGATAATAGCGGCATTTGTTAAGGCGGCGATAATATTTACACTTGGCTGGAAAAATGATTGCGCACGAGCGCGTTTAAATGTCTTACGGGCAAGATCGGAAATAATCGCGTTAGATTCATCGTATGTCGTATCCTCAATTGATAACGTTTTAATTGTTTTTGCCCCGCTGATGCATTCAGCAAGCCAACTTACATAGCTAGAATATGCTGCTCGGGCAATGCGGGATAGGTTAAGAATCCAACTTTCAAAAATTGGTGAAAGCAACGCGACAAGCGGGGTCGAAGCTAAAATTACCAGAGACATTTTCCAATCCATAGAAAACATTGTAATTAAAGTAATCACAATATCGAAAGCAATCCACACAACACGAATAATTCCCCACGAAATCATATCCGATATTTTGCTTGTGTCGTTTTGCATCCGCGCGATTAACCAACCAGAGGAGTTTTTATCAAAATAGGCAAATGATAATTTTTGTACTTGGGTAAACGAATCTCTTCTTAGATCGACCATAATTTTTACATTTAAATAATCGGTCAAATAAAACGAAACATAAATTAGTCCAGAGCGAAGAACTAATCCAACAATAAGAATCGTCACATATTGAATGAAATTAACAGAAAAAATAAAGCCAATCAGATTAATTGTGATATCGACATCAGCAAGGTTTATTCCCGGCGTTGAACCAAAAGCTTCTACCGCTGAAATTGCCGCACGATTCATAATTGGTGTAAAAGATGAATCATAAAGCGATGTACCAAAAAGTGTTAATAAAAGGACAATTAAAATCGGCCAATATTTAAAAGAATACCTTAGTACTTTAAACCAAGCGTTAATATTTATTTTTTTTGGAAGCTTTACTTCCTCTTCCTCATAACCAGCGTAAGCCATAATTTTAACCTCCTTTCTTAAATAATCCGTGTTTGAATATCGTAGATGCGCCGATAAAGGCCATCTTGATTAATTAATTCGTCATGGTTGCCAATTTGGCTAATGCGACCATCTTCAAGCACGATAATTCGATTAGCATCTTTTGCGGTAGATACGCGGTGAGTAATAATTAATGTTGTTGTATTTTGCGCGCGCTTTTTTAATGCCGAGCGGATATTAATATCCGTTTCGGTATCGACCGCGGAAAGCGAATCATCAAAAATCAAGATTGGAACTTCATTGATAATCGTGCGGGCAATCGCTAATCTTTGTTTTTGTCCACCCGATAAAGTGACGCCTTTTTCACCAACTGGCGTATCATAGCCTTTTTCAAAACCAACAATCGTTTGATGAATATCAGCGATTGAAGTTGCCCGAATAATTTCATTTTCCGTTGCTTTTTTGTTGGCAATTTTTAGATTGTTGAGAATTGTTCGCGAAAATAAAAATGGTTCTTGCAAAACGGTTGCAATATGACTGCGTAGGTGTTTCTTTTGAATGTTTTTAAGCTCAACACCATCAATCGTGATTGAACCTTCTGTATACTCATACAAACGGCTTAAAATGTGGGCAAGCGTTGATTTGCCAGATCCAGTTTTACCCATAATTGCAATTGTTTCACCGGGACTAATATCTAAGTTAAAATCGTGAATAACAGCTTCATCATCATCTTCATAATGAAATTTAGCATCTTTAAAAACTATATGCCCGTGAATTTCCGGTGTTTCACCGCTATCAATATCTTCGATGGGAATCCCAAGAATTAAACGAATTCGATCAACAGAAACGACCGCGCGGGCCAAATTAGATAAAATTTGGGCAAATTGCCTGACTGGCCAAACTATCATACCGGTATAGGAAACCGCGACAACCAAAGTCCCAGGAGAGATTTCGCCTGTTAAGCCAAGGTAAACGCCAAAAATGAGCGAAAGGGCGATTTGACCAAAAATAAAAATATCGCTACTTGCATAATAGAATGCAGCAAACTTACGCCACTTAAGAAACTTGCCTTCATAATCCGTAAGATATTTTTCAAAATCATCTATTTCATATGTTTCGTTATTAAATGCTTTGACGACGCGAACAGCATTGAGATTCTCTTCGATTTTTGCCGTCATTAATCCTTCGCTATCATCGGTAATGCGGTAAAGTTTTCGTACTTTCCGAATCGTAAAAAATGAGTAGATGGCCATAATCGGCAAAATAATGATTGTGCTCAAAGCAATCTTTAATGAGATTGTTGATAAAATCAAAAATGAAAAAATAACCATTTCAATTGTATAAGTCATCATATTAAGTTGCCGAATAATAAAAGTACGTAAAATTTCTTCATCCCGCGTTGCGGTTTGAATGATATCACCATTTTTCATTTTCTTAATCTCGGGATAAGGAAGACGTTCGAGGTGATAAAAAAGCTTTAATTGCATCTCGCGCATGATTGAAGACTCGAGAGCGCCACGCATAATATTGCGGGCAACATTAATTAATGAGCGTCCAACACCAAATCCGAGGATGATGATTGCAAACACCCAAAGATTTGCTCTAAGAAATTCTTGTCCACCAAGAACGTTGGTTAAAAAGCGATCAATTGGTCCAGTTGGGGGTGAATTTGTTAATGTGTCAACAAGCACTTTGTTTAGTAATGTCGATAGTAAAATAAATGACACAGCAAAAAATTGTAAAAAGAAGCCAAAATAAAACATGAAGCGATGACCTTTGGTCAAAGCATACATTGTTTTAAAATAACCTTTTTTCTTTTTCTGCCTGCGCGGAATAGCCTTTTCCATAAAATCAACTTCCTTAACTTAATAGATGTTCGCTTGATATTATACAATATCAAACATAAAAATGGGCGTAAACACAGGATATTTCAGTAAAAATTATTACACTATTGCTTGTTTTTTTAACAAATTAGAAAAAGGTGACATTTTCATTTCATTAGAGCAACCAATAAGTAAGATTATTTACCCAAAGCCCAGTGTGTAAATGTTATAATATCAAGGATAAAAAGGCATTATTATGACGATTGAAGAAAATCAAAAACGTTTGCGGAAGAAAACTCGCAAATATATTCTCAATATGTTATTTGTTCTCGCTGTAGCAGTTATAGCGGGTTATTTGTCGTTGAAAGATAACTTTCAAGAAGTTGTTGATGCATTTTCTTCATCTGATTGGCGTTATTTAATTGTAATTTTGGCGGTTGTTTTCTTATATTTTTCAATTGATGGATTAATATTTTTTGTACTTGCGCGCCTATATACAACGCGATATAAATGGCATCGCGGATTAGCGGTTACGCTAATTGGGGCATTTTATTCAGGTATCACTCCATCAAGTTCTGGTGGTCAATTTGCCCAGGCATCAACATTAAAAAGACAAAAAGTTGATTTATCATCAGCGGCCTCAATTCTTGTTATGCATTTTATTATTTATCAAATCGCATTGGTTGGATTTGGAATTGTCGCGATGATTTTTAAATTTGATGTTTTAATTAAGAATGCGGCCCCACTTGATATTTTTGGTTTTAAAATTCCCGTTTGGTTATTAGCGTTAGTTGGCTTTCTCATCAATGGAATAGTGATTTCTGCACTTTTATTTATGTCGAATTCTAAAAAACTTCATAATTTTATCATTGAAAAAGGTATTGGGTTATTAGCAAAAATCAAAATTATTCGTCAACCAGATAAGCAACGGGCGAAACTGCGCATTTCAGTTGAAAACTTTCGAATTGAGCTCCGGCGTTTACAATCTAATATTCCCGTTTTGATTTTATTACTAATATTATTTTCGCTCAGATTTGTTGCACTTTATTCAATTCCTTTTTTAGTTGGAAAAATGATGATGCTACCAATGAATGTTCATATTGTTGATGGAGCTTATGTTACTGGTAAAAGCGTATATGCCGACACTGTCTTTCTTAACTCCTTTTTGCAGATGATTACTGGACTTGTCCCGTTACCTGGGGCGGCCGGTGTTTCCGAATACTTTTATGAGCGTTTATTTGCTAATTTGTTTTTAAACCCAACGCTTAGTGAAGTTAGTTTGTCCGCCAACATTGGTTATCTAAGAGCGGGTCAAATTATGTGGCGGTTTATAACCTTCTATTTTGGTTTAATTGTTGGTGGTGGAGTGGCTGCGTTTTATCGCTCGAGTATGGAGAAAGAAATCGATGCCGAATTTGCTAGCAAAACATTTGCGGAAATTCAAGCTGAAACAATGGCACTTCGAACGGCAACTTCAAATACGATGGTTAATACCTCTACACTTTCTGTCCAAGAAATTCGGCGAAAAATCACGCAACGCCACACGCGGAAAATTGATAAAAATAGTATCGATGATAATAAAGAGGAAGAGCGATGAATATTGGTTTATTTAGTGAAACTTATCCACCCGATATCAATGGTGTAGCAACATCGACAAATGCGCTTTTTAATGTGCTTAATGCGCATGGACATCATGCTTATGTGATTACTACGCAACTTTCTGATAAAGAAAAAGAAGTGACATTTGAAGATAACATAATCCGTATTCCGGGATTCGAATTCAAACAACTTTACGGGTATCGCATCGCCGGCATTTACAATCCGCAAGCGATGAAAATCATTAAGCAGCTAAAACTCGATGTTATTCATGTACAAACAGAAGCGGGAATCGGTATTTTTGGAAAAACGATCGCCCGCAATTTACAACTTCCAGTTGTTTATACTTATCACACAATGTATGAAGATTATACATACTATGTTACACGGGGACGTATTGAAGGTTTCGCACGGCAAGTTGTACGTAATTTTTCACGCGGTGAAGCGGAAAAAGCCACCGAATTTATTACTCCATCCGAAAAGGTTAAAGATATTATTCGCTCATATGGTTATGAAGGCTATATTAACGTCGTTCCGACAGGTGTAGACTTCTCGCGGTTTGAAGCGAGTCGCATTAATCACGAAAAACTTTTAGAATTTAAAAAGAAACACAATCTAGAAGACAAGTTTATTTTATTATCACTTGGTCGTGTGGCAAAAGAAAAAAGCATTGATGTATTACTTCGCGGATACGCAGATTATTTAAAAAACGAAATCACTCCGACACACTTTCTCATTGTTGGTTTAGGTCCTGCTCTTGAAGACTTAAAGCTTTTAGCTCAGCAACTAAAAATCGAAGAACACGTGACTTTTCTTGGCCCAGTTCCGCCCGAGGATACACCATTTTATTATCATCTTGGTGATTTATTTGTGTCGGCATCAATCAGCGAAACACAAGGCTTAACCTTTATGGAAGCGATGGCGGCTGGGAAACTTCTTTTAGCGCGTTATGATGAAAATCTCGTTGACGTGATTAAAGACGGCAAAACCGGCTTCTTTTTCCACAACGAAAAAGATTTTGAAACACAACTCAATAAAGTTATTCTTTTAGAACCTTCAGTTCGTGATGAAATGATCAAAAGTGCCTATCAATTAGTTGAAACTTATTCGTTGCCACGGTTTTATACAAATATCATGGAAGTTTACCGCCGTGCTGTTCGGCATAATTTCTAATATGAAAGTCATTGATATTAAAGTTGGTAAAGTTAAGGTCACAATTAGTTTTGATGAACATCCCGATATAGTTCTACCGGTTGATATTTTTTATGAAAACTATTTAGTTGTTGAAGATGAAATAAGTTTAGATAAAATTGAACAATTAACAAAGATATCATCTTATGCAAATCTTCAGCGCTATGCTTATAATTTATTCGCTCGTAAAGCTTATACAGAAGCACAAATCACGGAAAAATTAACAATTAAAGGTGCAACAAAGGCGGATATTGAAAAGATTATTAAAAGACTAAGAGCATCTTATTTAATTGATGATCGACGTTATCTTACTGATTATTTCCACTTAGCGAAAGAGCGGGGATATGGTAAACATAAAATAATTAAAAAATTAATTGAAGTGGGCATTCCAAATTATTTATTGCAGCAATTAAAGTTTGATGACGTGGATGAACTGCAGCGGGCGACCAGTCAGTTAGCAAAACTGTTGAACAAATACCGAAATGTTAATTCACGAAAACAAAAAGAAAAAGTATACCGCGCATTAATTGAAAGTGGTTATGATCACGAAATTGTGGCGCAAGTTGTTGAAAATGCAAACTTTAGAAGTCCTGAACGAGATTTTGTTTTATTGCAACAAGACTATGAAAAAGCTCTAAGGCATTATGTAAAACTAAATGACAACTACGAAAAAAAAGCAAAAATCACCCGATACCTTCTACAAAGAGGGTATAATTATAATGACATTTTAAAAGTCTTGGAGGCTCATAATGACAACGATTGATCAATTAATAGAAAATATGCGTGTGGAAAGTCCATATTTAGTAATTAACGCAACAAAAGGTACGACCGGTAATAACCAAGCGTATATGACGATTACGTTACAAGACAAGACCGGAACAATAGAAGGAAAAAAATGGGACGCTCGTCCCAGCGACGATGAAATTTTTGCTATTGGTAACATTGTAAATATCGAAGCGGATGTTTTAAATTATCGCGGCAGTATGCAACTTAAAATTCTCTCTGGCACGATTGTTGACGCAAGTAGCGTCGATATAACACAATTTACAATTTCTAGTCCGATACCGCAAAGCGAACTTGAAAATAGACTACAACAATTATTATCATCATTCAGTGATAAAGATATCAGTTTAATTGTTAATACACTGATTAAAAAACATTACGAGCAATTTTTAACTTATCCAGCTGCTGTTCGTAATCATCATGAGTTTACCAATGGCCTGCTTTACCATACACTTTCAATGGCGGAGTTAGGCGAACGGATTGCTAATTTCTACCCGCAAATCAATCGAGATTTGTTAATTGGGGGTATTTTATTACATGATCTTGGTAAAACAATTGAGCTGTCGGGGCCAATTATTCCAAAGTACACGACAGAAGGCCGTCTTATTGGTCATATCTCAATGGCCGCTAGTGAAATTCAAAATGTTGCTTCGGAATTAGAAATTACTAGTGAAGTTCCAACACTATTAGCGCATATGGTGCTCGCTCATCATGGGAAACTTGAGTTTGGATCGCCAGTATTACCAGAAATTCGTGAAGCATTAGTTTTATCGATGATTGATGACCTTGATGCGAAGATGATGATGCTTGATAAAGCTTTTAACGGAATTAATGATGGCGAATGGACGCCACGTCTCTGGGCGTTAAACGATAGTTATTTCTATCTGCCTAAAAAACGATAATAGTTTAAAAACAATGCAAAAACCGCCTCGATTTGAAGGCGGTTTTCTTTTTAAGTGCTATTTACTCGTCCATTTTTCGTGACAACTTGTCAGCGAGCACAGGCATATTTAATTTTGATTCTTCCGCATGATCAATCATTGTGATCCGTAATCCATCACCTTTTTCATACCGCGGGATTACGTGCACGTGGAAATGGGGAATAACTTGGCCCGCAATCGGATAACAATTAGTAAGAATATTAACGCCTCGGGCAAGAAGTTCACTGATATGAATTTGTCCAACACGTTGAGCGACATCCATGACATGGTGCATGAGTGCTTTCGGAACTGAAAGAAAAGATTCATAGTGTTCTTTTGGAATTACCAATGTATGACCCGGTGTGACTTGTGCTAAGTCAAGAAAGGCAATTACCTTATCATCTTCATAAACTTTGTGACATGGAATTTCACCACGTGCAATTTTGCAGAAAATACAATTGTCCATAATAATACCTCCTAAATAAATATAAAAGGGAACCAACTGGTCCCCTTAATTATATCATCTAGATTAATAATTATTTAGCATCTTCGCCGAATAAATCGGGGAATTGCTTAACGAAGAAGTCATAGACAGCTTGATCATGGAATTTAAGATCAGCTTGTTCAATGAAATATTCGGTTGCTTCAGAGCGTTTGTCTGAACGATTTCCGACGACTTTCGCTACATCAGCGACTATTTCATCGAGATCTTTTCCAAGACCAACATAGTTGGTTTCCGCATCGTCAGCTTCAAATTTTACACGATTGACAGCTTCTTCAACTTCAACAATGTAATAGGTTTTTGCACCAGAATCATAGTGAATGAAGTTACGATCATCATTTTCATCGTAAGTCTCAGGCATTAAATAGTATTTACCGTTGATATTACGAATATAAGTTGAACGAGTCTTGTCTTTGTCTTCACCAGCTTCAGTATAGCCACCGTTTTCGGCGTCACCAAGATCATCGATAACGTAATCAACAGCTTTTTCGACTTTTGAGGAGAAAAGGCGGGTGCGAATTGAATCAGGTAAGGTCTTCAATCCATCATATTGGACGTACCAACCATCAACTGTATAGTCGACGATTTTAACTTCGTTAGTTTTGATTTCTAAACCAACTTCTTTTGGATAACTACCTGAACTTGTAAATTCTTGTTCAATAGCGGTATCAGTAGTTAAGACATTGTCCTTAATTTTTGCATAATCAGAAAGGACATTACCGAATCCGGTGTGGTCATAAGAGTATTCAACGTAAGAAGTAGCGAGATCATCGGTTGAATTATCGCCGATTAATCCAGCATCTTGTAATAAAGTTTCTTCATTGTTTGTCCATACGTTTTGATCACCCCGCCATGCATTAGCAAGAATTTCTAAGTCCGCTGGTTTGTTAGAGTCATTTGCCAAAATATTTTGATCAATGAACTCATAAAGCAAATATTTGGCATCAGCTGGATAGTCATCATTAATAGTGATTGAAACGTAGTTAACCTTACGCGCACGCGCAAGATATAAGGAACGATAATCATTTTCGACTAAATATTCTTCAGTTAGTAATTCACGGTAGATTTCAGGGATCAACTCAAGTTCAATATATTCTTGATAGAAATCTTCATTGAGCAATTCATCCCAAACATTTTCCCATGTAATTGCTGGCGTGATGACAACGTCTTCATGCCATAAGGAAGCAGAAATAGTTTCCAAGTCATACGATCCGTTAACTTTATAGAATTGTTTAACCAGCGCCATCGCAAAATCGTATTCAGAGAATTTATTGCGTGTTTTGTGCGCGGGAAGATTGGCTTTTGCCAAAATTTTTGTTGCAACGCGTTCATTGACTTCACTTACAAAATCAGCTTTTTCCGCATCGGCTTTAACATCAGTCCATGCGCCAAACTTTGCTTCAGCAAGAAGGAATAAGACTTCATCTAAAACTTCGCTTGCGCTAGAAGTTTGCAGTTTATCAATAACAACGCTTTCAATGTTGTTGACAACTTCCTCATCAACACCGTTAATAAGGACATTATCATAATCGGTAGGTTTAGCAATAATTTCTTCGTTATCACAGCCAGTTAAGGCGAGTAACCCTGCTGCACCTAAGGCAAATATTTTTTTATTTAGCCGCATAGCATGCCCCTCCTTCTTTAAATGCCGGATCATTGGCACCAGAAGTAACGAATTTTACCGCGCAACCTTCGGAGATTAAGCGCGCATCACGCCAATAGTCAGCGTTTTCTAAGAATTCAATGTAGTTATTCCAATCTTCTTCATAAGTTTTTAAATCATCATACTCACTGGATAAACGTTTAACATTGATGTAATCAGTAATAGCTTGTGATAAATCAGCGTTTTTAATTGTCACGTTTTGATGTTCGACAAGCATTTCATAAATTGTGTATTTGACATTGACATCAAAGGCTTTAATTTTGTCTTCAATGGCTTTTGCCCGCACACGATATTCACGATCATCACGAGTGAGGTAATTGACATAAGTGTCAAGATCATCACCAGTTGTACCATCAGTTGGATAGTCAGTGCTACCAGGGATTTCTGTTGTATAGTAATCGGTTAAAGATACACCATTAACAACATCAACAAGTGCCGAACGTTCAACAACGATAAAGTGAATACCCTCATAGGATGATTCCGCGCCAGCACGAACGGCGAGAACTGGGTTACCTTTTTCATCGCACAAAACTTTTTTTCCACCAAGCTCAGCAACTGCTTGGAAACCGGGCATTGCCGCATAAGTGGGGTTTTCTGTTCCGACTAAATCATCAGGATTAATAGCAGTATCGACTTCGTTTGGAGTGATAACTGACACAATGTGTTTGTTTAAATATTTGTTGAATACGATATTGCGGGGGAAATATTCCGTTTTACCATCATTGATTTTTAAACCTTCATCATCAGTTTCCACTTCAGCGTATTCTTCTAATTTAAGAATTGCGCTATAAGGAATTTCACCAAGACCTTTATCTTCAAGATAATCTTGAGCTTCAACTGTAAGACCAAGCTTATTAGTTGTGTCATTGGTGGAGAAGATTGAGTCATAGGCATAAACACCAAGTTTGAATTCTGGAACAAATGAAGTAGAGCGATCCATAATACCTAAATCACCATTTTCACTTGCGGAACCAGTATCTTCACTTTGTTCAAGGGCGATCGAACCAAATGATTCCGAACTTCTTTGAACCGCGATACGTTTCACAACGCTCGCAATCTTTTTTGCTTCACTGGCACTCACAACACCATTATAAATGGAGTTATGTGAATCGGAGACTTTCACTAAGATATGTTTGATGTGATAAGGGAACGATTCAGTTAAATATTTACCAGTAATTTCATCCCATGCGCCATCGGCCCATGAAACTTCACTATCGTAATATTGTTTTTCAATTTCTTCGGTCATCGCTTCAAAAGCGAATTTTTCCCGAAGTTCATCAAGATCTTCCACATCATTGGATTCGAGAAGAGCTTCCATTTCTTCATCATAAGTTGACTTGTTTGTCTCTTTGTTACTTTTGGCTGTAGCTTTGATCTCTTCGACACGTTTATCAGCTTTGTTGTATAGTTCCTTTTCTTTTAAGGTTTGTTCCTTGAAAAGATTGCGGACTAACACTTCATAGACTGCATTAAAATAAGCATCAAGACCAGTGGTCTTCCGCTTATACTCGTCGTAAAGGTCATCTGCTTTGTATTCCACAACTTCACCGTTTCCATCAGTGAAGGTGAGGACTAAGCCGTCTTTAGCCGTGACCACATCTCCGCAGCCAGCAAGGGCAGCGATGGAGCCAAGGGTCACTAAACTGAAGGCTAAGCGACGATTCTTCATATTTAAGTTTCCTCCTGTATAAATATAGCGTTTATATTGTATCTAAATGAGCAAGGTAATTCAATAAAGAATTACTGTACTTTAATACATATTAAACTCGCTTTGTAATTATATACCTTTGTTTGTGTACTTGCACGTGGTTAAATAATCGTTTTAATTGAGAAAACTACTATTATGGTCTAGAATAATGACGATTTAGGAAGGGCGTTTTATGAAAAAACTAGAAATTAAAAACTTACATGTTTCAGTTGGTGGCACGCCAATTCTCAATGGTGTTGATTTATCAATCAAATCAGGCGAAACCGTTGCCTTGCTCGGACCGAATGGTCATGGAAAATCGACATTATTAAACGCCATCATGGGACACCCGTTATATAAAGTGACTGAGGGAGAAATTCTTCTTGATGATAAAAACTTACTTACAATGAGTGTTGACGCACGTGCTAGATTAGGAATTTTTCTTGGTATGCAATATCCCGCCGAAATTCCCGGAGTGATAAATGCTGATTTTTATAAGTCGGCACTGAATGCACGTAGTGAAAAACCCATTAGCGTAATGAAATTATATCGACAAGTCGATTTAGCATCTAAAAAATTAAATATACCATTAGATATGGCTAATCGCGAACTAAATAATGGCTTTTCTGGTGGTGAAAAAAAGCGTAATGAAATTCTTCAAATGCTTTTACTCAGTCCACAATTATCAATGCTTGACGAAATTGATTCTGGCCTTGATGTTGATGCACTACAATCAGTTGCACAAGTGATACGTGAAGAGCAAGAAAAAGGCATGGCATTTTTAGTCATTTCCCACTATGAACGCTTATATTCATTAATTAAACCGACAAAAGTTGTTGTCTTAATTAATGGTAAAATTTTAATTACGGGTGGCATGGAAATCGTTGAGAAAACCGATAAGCTTGGTTATGAATGGCTCCGTACTGAATACGGAATTGATATTGAAAAAGAACGCAAACAAAATAACGTTTCTTCACTCGGTTTCTGTGTAACAAAAGAGGCGCTTACACATGATTCGCAGTGATATTTTCAAGATTGAACATTATCAAGCGGACAATTTTCTTTATCTTAATTTAAATAATCTCAATCTTATCAAGGACAATTATCAAATAAATATTCCCAGCAATGTGCATATTAATTTATTAATTGAAGGTGGATATGCTGGTATTTTATCTTTTTTTGTTGAAGAAAATTCGAAGATGGAAATCGCTTATGCAACCCTTGATGAAATTAAAGATATTAATTTGCAATTTTTCCTTGCTAAAGATGCGTATGTACAATTTGGGATGGCGGATTTTAGCCATGGGACAGGACAAGTAACAGTCTTATTTAATTTGAATGCAAGTGGTGCTCATGCTCAATGGAAACTATCCTCATTAGCGCGGGAAAAAGATTTTAAAACTTTTACTGTTTCATTCGCCCATTATGCGCCCCATACATATTCAAATATGGAAAATTATGGTGTTGTGACCGATAAAAGCCGCCTCAGATTCTTAGGAACATCGCACATTTATGAAGACGGGCATCGAGCGGAAGCACATCAAACCGCAAAAATTATGGTGTTTGATGAGCACTGTATTGCCCAAGCTGAACCAGTTTTAAAAATTGATCATAATGATGTCATCGCCAGTCATGCCGCTAGCGTTGGTAAAGTAAATGATGCACATTTATTTTATTTGTGTTCACGTGGTCTCTCTTTACGTGAAGCGAAAAATTTAATTACAGTTGGTTATTTAAAACCGATTATCAATAGTTTTTCAGATGAAGAACTACAAAATCGAATTAGGCAAATTATCGAAGAACAAGAGGCAATTATCCATGATTAATGTAGCAAAAATTCGTGAAGATTTTCCAATGCTCAATCAAAATAAGCAGATGCAAAATCACCCCCTTGTTTATTTGGACTCGGCGGCGACATCCTTGAAACCACAAACGGTCATCAACGCTGAAATAGACTACTATCAAAATTATTCCGTAAATGCTCATCGTGGAGATTATGACTTAGCACATCAAGTTGATACGATGATTAACGAAACACGGGAAGCAGTCGCAGATTTTATTAATGGGACGCCGGAAGAAATTGTTTTTACTTCAGGCACAACAGCTTCAATTAATCTTGTTGCTTTTGGCTACGGAATGAAGTTCTTAACAAGCGAAGATGAAATCTTATTAACTCAAGCTGAGCACGCTAGTAATGTTTTGCCTTGGTTTAAAGTCGCGGAAATAACTGGGGCGAAAATCAATTATATTCCGCTTGATGAATCAGGGAAATTGACCGCAGAGAATCTTCGTAAAGCAATATCAAAAAAAACAAAAATAGTTGCCGTCGCACATGTTACTAATGTGCTTGGATATGTTGTTGATATTAAAGAAATAGCCTCGATTTGCCATGAATTTGGAGCGTTAATCGTTGTTGATGGTGCGCAATCAGTCCCCCATATGCCAATTGATGTGCGAGATACAGATATTGATTTTTTGAGTTTTAGTGGTCATAAAATGCTTGGTCCAACAGGTATTGGTGTTCTTTATGGTAAGTACTCATTATTACAAATCACCGATCCATTTATGACAGGCGGTGGACAAACCGCAAAATTTGACATGTGTGGCGATGTTAATTTTTTAGCACCACCAATAAAATTTGAAGCGGGAACACCACATATGGCGGGGATTGCTGGTTTAAAAGCCGCGATTGATTATTTGAATGCGATTGGTATGGATAATATATATGCCTACGAAAAAGAATTACGAATTTATGCAATGGAAAAACTTGCTAAATTGGATAATTTGACAATCTATAATCCAGATGCCGATGGCGGGATTATTTCATTTAATGTTAATGGTGTTTTTGCCCAAGATGTGGCTAGTTATTTTAACTCACGGGGTATTTGTGTAAGAAGCGGCCAACATTGTGCGCAAATTTTAATCGAATACCTTAATACAGTTTCAACCGTTCGCGCTTCACTGTATTTTTATAACACTAAAGAAGATGTTGATGCTTTTGTTGAAGCTTGTCAGGAAGCGGGGAATTTCTTAGATGCCTATTTTGGATAATACGCAAATGATGCGCCAAATTATCATTGATCACTATCAAAACCCGCGTAATAAACGGACACCAACTGATCTTGATAATTACCATAAAATTCATATGAATTCGACTTCTTGTGCGGATGATTTTTGGTTTTACTTAAAGGCAAATCAGCAAAATATCATTACTGATGTTGCTTTTGATGGTGTTGGTTGCACGATATCCACAGCTTCGAGTTCAATTATGAGTGAGTTGTTAATCGGAATTACATTGCAACAAGCGCGCTATATCATTGAACAGTATCATCATATGATCGCGGGTGAAGATTTTAATGATGAAGTGCTTGATGATGCTGTTGTATTTATTAATACAGCACGCCAGCCAGCACGCATTAAATGTGCGACGATTAGCTATGATGGGATCAAACAATTAATTGAAGAAATTGAAAGAAAAGAAAAAAATCATGACTGAAGATATTAAAAAGAACATTCCGGTGAACGATGAATACGAATACGGTTTTCAAAATGAAGACGTATCGATTTTTAACACAGGAAAAGGTTTGAGCGTTGACACAATCAAAACCATTTCACGAATGAAAAACGAGCCCAAGTGGATGCTCGATTTTCGGCTTAAATCTTTTAAGATGTTTAACCGAATCTTTTTACCTAATTATGGACCAAGTCTTGCTTTCTTAGATTTTGATTCATACACCTATTTTGTCCGGCCAAGCGATCATGTTGGGCGCACATGGGATGATGTCCCGGAAACAATTAAAAAGACATTTGAAAAGCTTGGAATTCCGGAAGCTGAGCAAAAATATTTTGCGGGAGTTTCGACACAATATGAGTCCGAAGTTGTATATCATTCAATGCTCCAAGAAGTGGAAGAAAAAGGGGTGATATTTTTAGCGACTGATACGGCTTTGGCACTCTATCCTGATTTATTTAAACAATATTTCAACACGGTTGTTCCAATGGCGGAACATAAATTCAGCGCCCTAAATGGCGCGGTTTGGTCAGGTGGTTCATTTATTTATGTGCCTAAAGGCGTAAAACTTGAAAAACCATTGCAAAGTTATTTTCGAATTAACAACGCAAAAATGGGGCAATTTGAAAGAACACTTATCATTGCCGACGAAGGGTCAGAATTACATTATGTCGAAGGATGCACAGCACCAATTTATTCTGAAGAATCTTTACACGCGGCCGTTGTCGAGATTGTAGTTAAAAAAGGCGCTAAAGTGCGTTATTCAACTGTACAAAACTGGTCGACAAATATCTTAAATCTCGCGACAAAACGGGCGTATGTTGAAGAAGATGGTCAAATGGAATGGATTGATGGCAATATTGGTAGTGGCATCAATATGAAATATCCCGGATGCGTACTCGCCGGACGCGGGGCTAAAGGAACATGTATTTCGGTGGCCGTCGCTAATCACAATCAATATCAAGATGCGGGAGCGCGCATGATCCACGTTGCCCCTGAAACATCATCGACGATTATTTCTAAATCAATTGTTCGTAATGGCGGGACCGCTAATTATCGTGGAACAGTGCGTATTTTACCAAATGCAATAAATAGCAAATCCCATGTTGAGTGCGACACGTTAATTCTCGATCAATTTTCACACTCTGATACAATCCCGAAAAATGATATTCGTAATAATCAATCTTTTATTGAACATGAAGCGACGGTATCGAAAATCAATGAAGAACAACTTTTTTATCTCATGAGTCGTGGTTTATCAGAAAAAGATGCGACACAGATGATTATTATGGGCTTTATTGAACCATTTAGTCGTGAACTTCCAATGGAGTATGCTGTTGAATTAAATCGGTTAATTGCATTGGATATGGAAGGGTCTGTTGGTTAATGAATAATAAATACGATGTCATTGTCGTTGGTGGTGGTCACGCTGGAATTGAAGCCGCGATGGCCGCGGCGCATCTTGGTGTGCCGACACTTTTAATTACTTTAAATGTTCGTAAAATGGCAAACATGCCGTGCAACCCTTCAATTGGCGGATCAGCAAAGGGAATTGTGGTACGTGAAATTGATGCACTAGGCGGAATGATGGGAATCGGTGCCGATCACGAGTATTTACAAATGAAAATGTTAAATACTGGTAAAGGTCCAGGCGTTCAATGTCTACGAGCACAAGCGGATAAATTAACATATCCAGCATACATGCAAGAGCTAGCCTTAAATTGTCCTAATTTAACAATTATTGAAGGAATGGTTACTGGTTTGCTACATGATGAACAAAGTGTTTTTGGTGTAAGTTTAGCTAATGGTGATCAATATCGTGGGCGCGCGGTGATTCTTACCACTGGAACTTTTATGGAGTCGGTAATTTTGCGTGGTCACCATAAAATCTCAGCCGGACCGGATGGAGAAAAACCATCAATTGGTCTTTCTGATTATCTACGTTCAATGGATATCAACCTAATTCGTTTAAAAACGGGTACACCACCGCGGATTAAACAAAATAGTATTGATTATTCGCGTCTTACTCCACAATATGGTTCGCCTGGAAAACTCGCTTTTTCTTATACAACCAAGAAATTTGTTCCACTCGAAGAACAAATTGTTTGTCATTTAACTTACACTAATGAAAAAACCCACCAAATTATTAATGAACATCTTGAAGAATCAGCAATGTATGGCGGTGTTGTTGAAGGGGTTGGTCCACGTTATTGCCCGAGCATTGAGGATAAAATCGTGCGCTTTGCCGATAAAGAACGGCATCAATTATTTCTTGAACCAGAATCACTATTAACTGATTCAATTTATGTTCAAGGACTATCTTCATCAATGCCGGAATATGTTCAAGAACAAATTGTGCACTCCATTCCCGGTTTAGAAAATGCCATATTTTTAAAATATGCTTATGCGATTGAATATGATTCCTGTGACCCGCTTGATTTAAGACCAACATTAGAAATGATTAAATGGCCAGGACTTTATATTTCTGGTCAAATTTGTGGAACTTCAGGCTATGAAGAAGCTGCGGCTTTGGGTTTAATAGCGGGCATCAACGCCGTGCTTAAAATACGCGGACAAAAACCATTAATACTTCGCCGTGATGAGGCTTATATCGGTGTGATGATTGATGATATCGTGACAAAAGGAATTACTGATCCATATCGTTTATTATCATCGCGTGCGGAATATCGACTCTTACTTCGGCACGATAATGCGGATTTACGTTTAACAGATATCGGTTATCAGATTGGTCTAATCAGTCCAGAACGATATCAAGAATTCGTCAATAAAAAGAATAATATTCAACAAGCGATGGATATTCTTGCAAAAACATACCTCGGTAATCAAACTCCAATTGTGGATTATTTAGCGAGTGTTGGTTATCCAAACTTTAATGGTGGTCTCAATGGCATTGATTTACTTAGACGTCCACGTGTTGAATATCGGGATTTATCTTTATTCTTCGAAGAGTTAAAAACCATTGATCTTGATGATGACGCGATTTTTCAACTCGAAGTAGCTGTGAAATACGCCGGGTATATTGCTCGGCAAAAAGAAAGCGCGATGAAGTTTCAAAAACTAGAAAAAGTTGAGATTCCCGAAGGTATCGATTATCATCAACTAGATGGTTTAGCGTTAGAAGCTCGGCAAAAATTAGCTAAGGTGCAACCATTAACACTTGGTCAAGCATCGAGAATTAGTGGGGTTAACCCAAGCGATATTTCTATTTTATCTATGTATATTAAGCGAGGTTTTAAAAAATGAATTTTGAAATATTTAGAGAAAAATTAAATAAAAATGGTATTGAATTAACTGATGAACAAATTAGTCAATTTCAAAGCTATCTACTTTTACTAAAAGATGAAGCGGAGAAAGTTAATTTAACAGCAATTAAAGATGAAGCCGGAATTATTGAAAAACATTTTTTTGACTCGCTGCTTTTAGCAAAAAGTTTACCGCTTAATAATCAGATCTTACTAGATCTTGGAAGTGGTGCTGGTTTTCCGGGCATCCCACTTAAAATAGCTTTTCCAAGTTTAAAAGTTACATTACTTGAACCGACGGTAAAAAAAGCGCGGTTTCTCGCACAAGTTATTAATCAATTAAAATTACGCGAAATTGTCGTAATTGCCGAACGCGCTGAAACATTTGCTAATCGTGAACGCGAACAATACGATATTGTTGTTGCGCGTGCTGTTTCGCAATTAAACATTTTGTTGGAATTGGCTTTACCACTTGTTCATCTTGATGGCTTCTTTATCGCATATAAAGGAGCTAAAGCCGGCGAAGAAATTCAAGATTCGCAAAATGCTTTACGAATTTTAGGTGGTCAAATTCATGAAATTGTCCTCGAAAAACTTCCAACCGAGAGCGATCGTCGTGCGATTTTAATTATCAAAAAAACTACTAGTACGCCGGTTGAATATCCACGTCAATATGGAACAATAAAAAAACGTCCTCTGTAATAAAAAATTTGATTGACGCGCATTGCGCGTCTTTTTTTTCCCCCGGACTCTTGCTATACTAAATCTACTATGTATCGGATCATTGCTGTCGCTAATCAAAAGGGTGGAGTTGGTAAAACGACTACTGCCATTAATCTCGCCAGTTCATTGGCGCATTTTAATCGCCGTGTCCTTTTAATTGATATGGATCCACAAGGAAATCTCGGTCGCGGATTTGGCATTGATATCGCGCTCTTAACTAAAACCACACATGAAGTATTACTTAATGACATTACAATAGATCGTGCTATTCGAAGGACAATTATCAAAGGTTTAGATATATTGCCAGCTAATCTTAAACTTGCTTCAATTGATGTTGAAGTCGCAAAAATAGATCTTCAACCATTTTTTCTATTAAAAAACGCTTTGAATACAATGAGTAAACAATACGATTACATGATTATTGATTGCCCGCCCTCATTGGGATTGTTAAATATTAATGCCTTGATTGCCGCAGATTCAGTACTAATACCAGTTCAGTGTGAATATTTCGCTATGGAAGCTGTCGCACAAATACTATCTTCAATTTCACAAGTCCAAGCAGCATTTAATCCTAACCTTGAAATCGAAGGTTTTTTATTAACGATGTATGACTCCAGGACACGACTTGGAACGGAAATATCGACGCAAATCCGCGGTCTTTTTAAAGAAAAAACATTTTTAAGTCAAATTCCCCGCAATATTTCTGTCGCCGAATGTGCTGCAAAAGGAATGCCTGTTACACTTTATCGTCCATCTAGTGCGGGTTCATTAGCATATTTGAGCCTTGCGAAAGAAATCATGGATCATGAAGAAAGATAAAATTCTATCAACTTCTCTTAGCAAGCTAATTCTTAAATATTCGCAAAGCGATGTAATTTTTACGATGCAACGCGAAGTGAGAGATACACCAATATTGCAAATCTTAACCGCAGATATAATTGACAATCATTTTTTAGTTGATTACACTCCTTCGAGTGAGGCAATCGAGCGTTTAGTTGCCGCATTTGAAACGACGCCAAATATTGAGCCCATTGTTATTCGCAATTTTAATAATTCGTATGAGGTTGTTATTGGTCGGAAACGCCTGATTGCTGCACAAAAAGCTGGGATTAAGCAAATTCCGGCACTGATTCGCGAATATACCGATGAGGAAACTCTCCTTGTGCTATTAGCGATTGCCCGTGATGAGCACCAAATAAGTCCAATTGAAATAGCGATTATATGTCGTGAACTAATTAAAAACTTTGATTATTCTCAAAAAGCTTTAGCCGAATTATTGCACCTTTCGCGAACACAAGTAACCAATATATTGCGTTTATTAACTTTACCAAAAGACGTACTTGCTGATTTAAGCATCGGACGAATTAGTTATGGGCACGCACGAGCGATGATCACACTTCCGCTTGCGGAAATACGCGCTGTTAATAAACAAATTATCAAACAAAAATTAAATGTGCGTGAGACGGAAAACCTTGTTGCAATTATTAAAGGGAAAAAACAAGATGTGCGAGTAAACGAATTTGAAGAACATTATCATGCAAAATTAATATTAAGTGGGAAAAAAATTGAGATTACTTTTAACACTGATGAAGATTTGCTAAATTTTTACGAAAAAATATTACGTGATGATAATTAACAAATTTTATTGTAATTTCTCGCTAATTGAATATAATAAGTTTGTCTTCAGGGCGGGGTGAAATTCCCCACCGGCGGTAAACCCCGCGAGCTTCGGCATGAACTGGTGTAATTCCAGTGGCGACAGTAAAGTCTGGATAAAAGAGGATATTTTAATCTCTTTTTGCCCCGGAGAAATCCGGATTTTTATTTCCCGAGGTGCAAAATGAAAAAAGAATTTGAAAAAGTTCAGGATGAAAAAACATCGGAACAGCCAAAAAAAGAAACTACCAAGCCTAATCTTGTTGTCGCTGAATTTGATAATTTTCAGAGCTACAAGCGGGCTAAAAAACGCAAAAACACGATTAAATTTATTGCGCGTGTCGGCATCTTTTCTGCAATATCAGCGATATTGTACTTACTGCCTTTTCCACCTTTTAAATTTTCGATTTTTCCAGCAGTGGCATTTCTTGAAGTCAATTTCTCTGAAGTTCCCGCGATGATCGCAGGCTTTGCCTATGGCCCACTTGCCGGATTTCTAGTGATTGTTTTACGATTTTTAATCAAATTGCCGCTTTCAAACACCGGATTTATTGGCGAATTCGCTGACTTAATGTATTCTAGTGCGCTTGTTGTGAGCAGTGCAATTATATACAGTCAATCCAAGACATTTAAAAACGCGATTATCGCGATTGTCATGGGTGGAATTTGTCATATATCAATTGCCATTATTACGAATTTCTATTTCATCATTGATTGGTATAATGTTTATTACGGTGGACATTTAATCAATGAGACATTTACTAAAGATGTCTATCTTTCGTGGAATATTCCGTTTAATGTCATCAAAAACATTATTGTCTCAGTTGTCACGTTATTAACGTATAAGCGCGTCCATCGTTTAATGGATAAAATATAAAACAACCGGCAAAAACCGGCTGTTTTTTTCATTACAATAAAAAAACCGGGCTTTTTACCCGGAATTTTTATTTATTCATCGATGATGATTGCTTGTGTTGGGCAATCGGCGGCAGCGCTATCAACGGCATCCGATAAATTTGCAGGGACTTCATCAACGATGACGTGGGCTTTACCATCATCATCCCAATCAAACACTTCCGGAACTGTTGCGGTGCATAATCCACAGCCGATACATAAATCTTTTTCGATATGAGTTTTCTTTGCCATAAGACATCCTCCAATTTGATAACCCCATTATAGTCATAATTTACTTTCTTAACAACAGTAAATAAATAATTAAATGTTTCTTGGCACTATCAAATAATCAGTTATTTTACTATAATGTTTAATGACTTTAAGGGGTGCTATGATTGAAAAAACACGAATGGTGAAATATCGTAAATATCGGCAGCAAATCAAAAAAATTCGGGTTAATCCGGAAGAGAGTGCTGAAAGTTTTATCACACCACGTGAGGTAATAAAACCACAAGTAGAAGAAAAAACCGTCATATCGCCAACATCAACAACAACATCAATGACGGTTGATCAAATTATCGAAGTTCATAACAAAATGTTGCTTCAAGAAACAGAAGATGAGCGTTTGCGAAAAAAAGAAAACGCAAAAATTAATGAGCGCTGGCGCAAAATTGGTATTATTGTCGTTGTTATTATTGCTGTATGCTTAATTATTGGTCTTGCTGCCTTCTTATATAAAGAATTGCAAATGGGAGGATAACTATGATTGAAAAAATAAAGAAACCGATTAGTGTTGCGATTGATGGACCAGCAGCAGCAGGTAAATCAACAATCGCTAAAAAGGCGGCAAAAATATTAAATTTCACCTATATAGACACTGGTGCGATGTACCGTGCATTTACTTATTATGTTTTAAAAAGAGGCGTTAATCCTCAAGATGAAAATGCCTGCAATGCTTTGATTCCTGAGGTCGATGTTGAATTGTTACCTGATGGTATTGTAAAAGTAAATAATGAGGATGTAACACGCGCTATTCGTGAAATTGAAATTTCACAAAACGTTTCATATATTGCTAGTTATAAAAATATTCGTTTAGCATTGGTTGAACAACAACGGAATATGGCCAAACATCGTTCTGTAATTATGGATGGTCGCGATATTGGCACTTATGTTCTACCAGATGCCGACGTTAAAATTTATCAAGTTGCTTCAGTACATACACGGGCCATTCGACGGTATGAAGAAAACCTGGAAAAAGGTATTGTTTGCACCCTCGATGAAATTGAGAAAGATCTTATTCGACGTGATTACATTGACTCGCATCGCGATTTCGCTCCGCTTGTACAGGCGCCTGACGCTGTGCTTTTAGATACATCGAAAATGAGCATTGAAGAAGTTGTGATTCGTGTATTACAAATTATCAAAGAAAAAACTGGAGTATTTCCACATGAATAATGGGGTTGTCGCAATTATTGGTAGTCCTAATGTTGGAAAATCAACGGTTTTTAATCGCTTAGTTGGTGAACGAAACGCCATTGTTCATGATGAAGCGGGTGTAACCCGGGATCGTATTTATGCGCGTGCAGAATGGCTAACCAAACAATTTTCTTTAATTGATACTGGTGGTATCGAAATGGTGGAAACCCCTTTTCAAACCCAAATTCGCGCGCAAGTAGAAATTGCAATTCAAGAAGCTGATGTCATTGTTTTTGTCACTGATGGTAAAATCGGTCTTACAGGTGATGATAAGATGGTCGCCCGCATGTTATATAAAGCTAATAAACCGGTCATCTTAGCAGTCAATAAAATCGATGATGGTGATTTACTCTATAACATCAATGAATTTTATTCTTTAGGTCTTGGTGATCCAATAGCAATTAGTTCCGCTCATGGTATTGGTATTGGTGATTTGCTTGATCAAATTGTCCGCTTATTGCCAGAAAAGAGTGAAGAAGAACTAATTGATGAAGAACAAATTCGTTTCTGTGTGATTGGCCGGCCTAATGTCGGTAAATCTTCGCTGGTTAACGCCCTTTTAAATCAAGAACGCGTGATTGTTAGCGATATTGCCGGGACGACACGCGATGCGATTGACACACCCTTTATTCGTAATAATCAAAAATATTTGATTATTGATACGGCCGGATTGGTCCGGCGTGGGAAAATATATGAATCAGTTGATCGCTACGCTGCTTTACGTGCGCTACGCGCGATTGAAAAGTCGGATATTGTTTTGCTGGTCCTTGATGGAAGTGAGCAAATTCGGGAGCAAGATAAACATGTCGTTGGTTATGCGATGGAAGCACATAAAGCGATTATTATTGTTGTCAACAAATGGGATATTGTTGAAAAAGATGATAAAACGATGAATGAATTTACGAAAAACATACGTAAAGAATTCAAGTTTTTAGATTATGCCCCAATTGTATTTTTGTCGGCCTTAACAAAGAAACGTGTTCATGAAATCTTTTCTATTCTCGATGAAGTTAATGCCGCCTATCATTCACGTGTTTCGACTTCGCTTTTAAATGATGTTGTTCAAGAAGCGCAAATACTTAATCCGGCACCTTATTTTAATAAGGGGCGCGTTAATATTTATTTTGCCTCACAAACAAGCGTGGCTCCACCAACGTTTATTTTGTTTGTTAATAATCCAAAATTCATGCATTTTTCGTATCAACGTTTTATTGAAAACCGGCTACGGGATTCGTTTAATCTCGCTGGTACGCCGATTAAAATTATTTGTCGTGAGAGAAAATAAACAATGAAAGTATTAGTAATTGGAACTGGAACTTGGGGAACAGCACTTGGCCAAACACTAATTGATAATGGTCATGATGTTTTACTTTATGGTAATGATCAAAAGCAAATCGATGACATTAACATAAATCATCAAAACCAATATTATTTTGGCAAAGATGTCCAATTGCCTATTAACTTAAAAGCAACTAACGATATTGCTGAAGCACTTGATGGTCGTTCAGTTGTTATTCTTTCTGTGCCGACAACGGCGTTTCGGAGTGTCCTCCAACAGATTAAAACAGTTGTTAAAACCAAAAAAATCTATGTTAATACCGCCAAAGGTTTAGAAAAAAATACAAACAAACGCATGAGCGAAATTTTCTATGAAGAAATGCCTGAAAAATATGCATATCCGCTTGTTTCATTATTAGGACCAAGTCACGCAGAAGAAGTTATTAAACGCCTTCTAACAGCAATTACCGCGACAAGTCATGACTTGAGAATTAGTCGGAAAATTCAAAAATTATTTTCTAATCAATATTTTCGAGTATATACAAATAAAGATGAAATTGGCGCTGAACTTGGAGCGGCATTAAAAAACGCGATTGCAATTGCCAGTGGGATTCTTGCTGGTTGTGGGTATGGTGATAATGCCCGCGCTGCATTAATTACTCGTGGACTTAAAGAGATGGTCGATTTTGCTACTTACTTTGGCGCGCAACGCTCAACCTTTATGGGTCTAAGTGGCATTGGCGATTTAGTTGTTACTTGTACTTCACTTCACTCACGAAATTTCACTGCCGGGTTTAAAATTGGTCAAAACGATGAAGCAGCGACATTCTTGGCAGAAAACAAGATGACCGTTGAGGGCATAAAAACTGTAGAAGTTGTTTACCATATCGCCCAAAATCTTAAGTTAGAAATGCCAATTATAAATGCAATTTACGCCGTTTTATTTGAAAATGTTAAGCCAAGTAAAATTATTTTTCAATTAATGTTTCGCCCATTAAAAGACGAAAATCCTCAAGCATAAAAAAACAATATATATTAAAAAAAGGCAAAAAAACAAGTGTTTTTTCTTATTTTATATATTTTTGTGAAAACAGTAAAACGGCAAATTAGTCTAAAAAGTCAATGAAAACCGGGCTCATCAAGAGACTAAAAGCCGATATTTTCTTGTATTTATCAACATAATATGATAATTTTAGGTTGCCGATAAAATCACGGAGGTATCATAATGAACAAGGTTGATTTAATTGATCTCGTCGCCGCCAGAACTCACATTACGAAGAAAGAAGCTGAAGCTGCCCTTAACGCATTAGTCGAAGGCGCAGAAGAAGCTCTTGTTCGTGGTGAAGACGTCAAAGTCTCAGGTTTCGGTAGCTTCACGGTCAGAGAACGCCAAGCACGGAAAGGTGTCAATCCAAAAACTGGAAAAGTCATCGAAATTCCATCAGCGAAGGCCGTTGTCTTCAAACCATCCAAACTCTTAAAAGAAAAAGTTCAATAATTAAGAATTGGACGAGAGAGGGTCATAATCATGGCCCTCTTTTTTATTACCTGTTTCTTGGTAAAATCGGCTAAAATAAAGAAGATGAAAAATTATTATTTACAAACTTACTATGATCTTGTTCCGCTTTTTATGAGCGAAGGTTTTCGTTTATATTTAGTTGGTGGGGCAGTTCGCGATTATTTACTTGGGTTAAAGCCGCAAGATTTCGATTTGGCGACAAATGCTACACCCGAAGAAATGGCTAATTTTCTGCCAAATGTTCGCGTAACCTTTGCCCGTTTTGGTAATGTTCAATTTGAATTTGCTAATAAGATTTTTGATGTTACTACACTACGCAAAGAGCGTAATTACCAGGATGCGCGACACCCATCAAAAGTTATCTTTGTTGATAATATTGAAGAAGATTATGTTCGTCGCGATTTTACAGTAAATGCGCTTTATTTGGACGAAAAAGGAATAATTCACGATTTTTGTCAGGGGATTAATGATTTAAAAGCACGAGTAATTCGCATGATTGGTGATCCTAGTGTTCGGCTGCGGGAAGATCCTTTGCGTATTTTGCGCGCATTGCGATTAGTTATCACTTATGACTTCACACCTGAAGAAACCTTGAAAGCGGCGATGATAAAGAATGCGCCACTTGTTAGCCAGCTGACACCGGCAAAAGTTAATTTTGAAATAAAGCGGATGCAATTAATCGATGAAGGAAAAACAAATCAATTACTTGCGGAATATGGGCTAAAAAACCACTATTAATTATGTTAAAATGCTCAAGGTAGGATATTTATTATGAACATGATTCCCGATGCACTAGATTTCCGTTACATGCTTTTTGATTATTATAAAAAAATCGGCATGAGTGAAGATCAACTTGCAGTTGTTGTTATTATTGATCATCTACTTCAACAAGGTAATGGGCTTGTGACCGCCGAACTACTCGCTTTAAAAATGAATTTTCCTGTGGAAAAAATCGATAAAATTCTTGTTAGTTTACTCAATAAAGGCTTTTTGGATTACGCGAGTTTCAAAGGTGAAATGCAAACTAATCTTTTGCCACTGAAAAAAAGACTTTATCGCGAATTTCAAATTGATTTAGCACAAGAACAAGAAATTGGTGAACCAAATTTACAAGGACAAGTGCAAAATGTTTATAGTGTTTATCAAAAAGAGTTTGGTCGCTCATTATCACCGGTTGAAATTCAGCGCATTCGTGAATGGTTTGCGTATGGTTACTCCGAGCAAATAATTATCGATGCACTGAAAGAGGCACTAAAAAAGAACCGCCATTCAATTCGTTCAATTGATAAGATTTTATTACAATGGTCAACGGCAAGTGATCATGAACTAGAAGGTTTTTCTGTTCAAACTGATACATACAAACAAGATGTACAATCAACGTTAGAACAAGCAACAAAGAATATTAAAAACGATGAATAAACAAGAACGTATCAAGCTTATTTTACAATACTTTGAAGAGCTATTTCCGCATGCTGGCTGCGAATTGATTTATCAAAAAGATTATGAGTTAGTAATCGCGGTCATGCTTAGTGCACAAACAACTGATGAAAGTGTTAATCGTGTCACTGAAAAATTGTTTTTTGATTATCCAACGCTAGTAGCACTGGATGCTGCCCCCCTTAGTGAAATTGAAAACGCGATTCGTACAATTGGTCTTTTTCGCAATAAAGCAAAAAACATCAAGGGAATTACCAAAAAGTTGTTAGAAAATTTTTCTGGTGTCGTCCCGGCTGACAAAAATCAATTAATGACGTTACCCGGTGTTGGCAACAAAAGCGCGAACGTAATCCGCGCGGAAATATTTCACATTCCAGAAATTCCTGTTGATACTCATGTTCATCGTGTTTCAAAGCGCTTAAATCTCGTTAAAATGGATGATGACGTATTCGTCACTGAAAAAAAACTTCGCGGTTTAATTCCCAAAGACTTATATATCAAATCACATCATCAATTTATTCATTTTGGCCGTTATTTTTGTAAAGCGCGTGCCCCGCAATGCACGCAATGTCATTTGCGGAGCATCTGCAAAGAACCAAACAAAAATCTTTAAATCAAAAATATACTTGATCAACAATCGCAAGATAATCAATCGCCGGATTGATTTTTTCAGGAACAAGAAATCCTTTTTCTTTAATTGTCTGGTAAGTGATTGAACGGCGGTTACTGAAGCGATAACATTCGATGACAAAACTCGCATCAAGTAAAAATATTTCTTGACGCACAGCAAAATCAATTAAGAAAAAAGCAATTCCGCCATGTTCAATTACACCAGATAAATGCGCAATTTGATGAGCAGTAATGTTTGCAAGCGGAAAAGATGTTTTTGCCTGCGTTGATTTTGTTTCAAAATCGAGATATTTCCCGCGATAAACGCCGTTATAATCAGCAGTTGATTGTTTTTCAAAATAAGCATCAGTAATGTGTGCACCATGGGAGTAGTCAACTTTTACAATACGAATTGGTGTTGGACGTTTTGTAATAATCGCACGATTTTCTGCAACATAATAAGCATTCGCGCGATTAATTGCTGCTTCAAAATTCATTCCACGATTAGCCAGTCCACCTTTTAATGCCGTGGCTTTCTTGGTCTTTATGCTTAATGGCGCTTTTCCGTTTGGATAATTAATCATTTTTTTCCTTTAAACGGAGTGATGTATTGCCGCACCTCATTATCAAGGTCGTCAGGTGTTACCGTTTCTCCTTTTAATAAAGTATGAACAATGTTCTTAATTGGTGTCGGTAATTTACGCATATTTTTCAATGTTTCTTTATATTCCTGAAAAACAATATCTTCACGCTTTAAAAAAGCGTCATATAAATAGGCGAGATTAAGTGCATCATAATAGGGATCATGTGGTGTGCCAGTAAAGGGTATTTCAAATTTTGTACAGTAATTAATCAGCGATAAAGGATTACCATTTTCATCTTTTACGAATTCGGAAATGATGACACTTAAATCGATATAATTACTGGCAATTTGTTTAACAACTGAAACATCAGCATCCGGTGAATAAACTAAAGATTGATGGAAAATACGCAAATCATGATTACCAAAAGTCACAAAAGCAAGTTGGTCAAATGTTTCGCGGCCGCCGGTGAAAGCAACTAATTGGTTGAGTGCTTCAGCGTAAGTAACGCCCTTTTCATCTAGTAGTTCACGTGTAATACCTGTTAGTTTTTTAACATAATGACCAATACGTTGTTGGGGTTTTACAAATACGGTAAATGGCTGAGACATCATCGCAATGGTCCGATTTTTATCAAGAGTAGCAATAATAGCACTAAGTGCAATTAGCTCATGTGATTCTTGTGTGCCTTCGAGGTCTAAAAACATTAGCTTTTCATAGGCATTTAGTTGTTTGAGAAATTTCTTCATAGATTATATTCCTGTTTTTTTAGTATAGCATACAGATAATGGTCGTTTTTGTTTTTTGTAGATTTGCTTTTATTGCTTTAATAGTATATTAAAAGTATAATTAATCAATAAAGGAAATGATGCATGAAGAACAAAAATCCGCTAACTAGTCTTGAAATTTTAAATAAAAAATTTGTGGCAAAAGCCCCTGGTTATGATCCAGAAGAAGTTGATTTATTTCTTGATGAAGTGCGCGAACAATTTCGCACTTTAGAAAAATCTATCAATGAACAAATGCCATTACTAATTAGCGAGGTTGAGAAGCTACGCGACTATAAAAAGCGGTATGAGGAACTTCTCGTCCGTTATCAAACGCTAGAAAAGAAAGTACAAGTTCTAGATAAAAGTGCGTATACAGCAAAGGCAAAATTGGAACTCTTGATGCGAATAGACGCTTTAGAAAAAGCCCTTTATAAACTGGGACGCGATCCCACAAAAATTAAATAGTTGATATCGATCCGGACAACCGCTGGTGGGTAACCATTAGAGGAAAGTCCATGCTCGCACGCACTGTGATGTGCGTAGTGATTACGCTAGCGGAAAAAATAACGCTAGGCTCGGAGGAGTCCGAGACGGCGGAAGAAACCCTAAACCAATGGCATGGGGGCCTTCCTGAAAGTGCCACAGTGACGGAGTTGCTTGGAAACAAGTAAGTGGAACGCGGTAAACCCCGTAAGCGAGAAACCCAAATTTTGGTCGGGGAAATCGTCAATGAGAACTGAATCAGCGACGGTATGCATTGCATAGATAAATGATTGTCTAGAACAGAACATGGCTTATGAGATCGATACTCATTTTAGAAAGTGTACAACGATGAATTTACCAAACAAGATCACCACCTTCCGAATGATCATGGTCGGCGTTATTGCTATCATGATGCTTTTTCCATATCAAGCATTAGGAATTATAATTCCAAATGTGTTTGCCGAAGTGAATCTAGTTTATTTTATTGTGTTTTGGTTATTTGTGATTGCCGCCCTTAGTGATTTGGTCGATGGACAATTAGCGCGCAAATATAATCTCGTGACTAATTATGGTAAATTCATGGATCCAATTGCGGATAAAATGCTTGTTAATAGTCTTTTAATCATTCTTTTGGTCCCAAGTATGACCGCGGCAGCTTCAACTCCCAAGCAAATGGCAATTAACCTAATTGCTGTTGTTATTATGATTGCCCGTGATCTTGTTGTTGATGGTTTGCGATTAATTGCCGCCAATCAAAAAATTGTGCTTGCCGCAAATATCTTTGGCAAACTGAAAACAGTTTTACAAATGGTAGCCATCGGAGCAGTTCTTCTTAATGATTGGCCTTTTGCATTAATCTATGGCTATGATGTTGCTATTAATGTGACCGAAATATTGGTTTATTTAGCAGCGCTTGCATCATTATTAAGTGGAGTTATCTATGTTGTGCAAAACCGCCACTTACTGAAGGAACACCAGCAATGAGAAACGCCGAATTAATTCACAAACTAGAACGAAAAGGCTTGACGCTTGGTAGCGTTGAATCAATAACTGGGGGCTTATTCGCTGCCACCATTTGTGCAGTGCCGGGCGCATCAAATGTTTTCAAAGGGGCACTGGTTACCTATAGTAACGAATTAAAGAAGAATCTTGCTCAAGTTTCTAATGAGACAATTGAGAAACACGGAGTAATTTCTGGACAATGTGCGCGAGATATGGCAGTTAATGGCCTTCAAAATCTTGGCGTTGAAGTTTGTGTTTCCTTTACGGGTAATGCCGGTCCAACAATGATGGAAGATAAACCAGCCGGACTTGTCTATATTGGTTTATCAATTTTAAATAAAATGACGATTGTTCAAAAATATCGTTTTGTTGGCGAGCGAAATCAAGTACGCGAACTCGCTGTGGCGGCCGCGATTGAACTCGTCTTGGATCATCTTGTCGATACGAAATAAGTTTGAATTTGTTATATATTTATAAAAGGAGAAATTGTGATTATGGCAAAAGAAGAAAAAGATACGCGTGATGGCGCGTTAGAGGCTGCGTTAAAAAACATTGAAAAAACTTTCGGTAAGGGTTCTGTCATGAAACTTGGTGATCGCCCTTCAGTAACAATCGATGTTATTCCAACTGGATCGCTTTTATTAGATCAAGCGCTTGGAGTTGGTGGTTATCCTAAAGGCCGGATTGTTGAAATTTATGGTCCTGAAAGTAGCGGTAAAACAACATTGGCTTTACATGCGATTGCCGAAGCGCAAATGCAAGGTGGTAAAGCTGCCTTTGTTGATGCTGAACACGCAATTGATCCCGAATATGCAAGTCATCTTGGTGTCGACATCAAGGAATTAATTCTTTCACAACCAGATTCTGGCGAACAAGCACTAGAAATCGTACAAATGTTAGCTTCGTCAGGAGCAATTGATATTATTGTTATCGATTCAGTTGCCGCCTTGGTTCCACAAGCAGAGCTTGATGGCGAAATGGGCGATAGCCAAGTTGGTTTACAAGCGCGACTTATGTCCAAAGCAATGCGTAAACTGGCGGGCATTTTATCAAAAACTGGAACAACTGTTGTTTTTATCAACCAACTACGCGAAAAAGTTGGCGTCTTTTATGGTAACCCTGAAACAACTAGTGGTGGTCGGGCTTTAAAATTCTATTCAACAATCCGTCTTGATATTCGTCGGTCAGAATCAATTAAAGATGGTCCAAATTTGATTGGTAACACGGTAAACGTTAAAGTTGTAAAGAATAAAGTTGCTCCACCATTTAAAGCTTGTAAATTCGATATTATTTTTGGTAAGGGAATTTCTAAAACTGGTGAGTTACTTGATCTAGCAGTTGATTTTGACATTATCAAAAAGAGTGGTTCGTGGTATGAATTTGCTGGCGATCGGATGGGACAAGGCCGTGAAGCCGCTAAAATCTTCCTTGATGATCACCCAGATGCTTATCGCTTAGTGAAAGAACAAGTGTCAGCCGCCATTCGCGGATAGTTAATCTAAAACTCCAACTTCTTGTTTGGAGTTTTTTTGACAATCAGTAGACACTGTCAAAATAATGTAAATTATTTGCTGATAAAAGCAAAATAATGACCCCATTTGTTTGAAATATGGCGGCTATTTAATTAAAATGCTTTTAGCATGGTTGATTAACCACAAAATTAGAAAGGAATTTTTTATGCAAAAATTTAAAGCCTATCTTCCGCTTATTGCTGGCGTAATCTTAATTATTGCTGCAGTGATGATTTTCTTACCTGGAGTTATTCAAAGAACACCAAGCCCACTTGGTGATTTGACGGTTGAATACTCTGGTTTACAAGCAGTTTTCGGACAATCAGAAGATCCAAAATTAAAATTTAATGTTGGTGTTTTTATTGGCTGGATGTTTGTGCTTGGCGCTGGTGTCATGTCACTAATCGGTGCGCTCAACAAAAAATTAGGTATTCTTGTTTTAGTTGGTGCGGGTGTTGCGATTGCCGGATCCGTTCTTGTTTTTCTTGAAGCTGTCTTATTTAAATCTGTGAACGATTTCTCTGGCATTCTTAACACAACATATAATTTAGGTGTTGGCCCAATTCTTGGTGGCATTTTTGCAATAATCGGGGCTTCAGCTGCGGGCTATGCGGGTGTTAAAGCGTTTTTAAGTAAATAAAAAGTTTCTATTTTAATCATAAACCTAGGCAAAACGCCTAGGTTTTTTGTTTTGCCTTATCTAAATATTATAAATATTAAAATATAATTCCCTTTTTCTTTGTCAAAGAAATGTAATTAAACTATAATGTAAACGTGAAACATTATTGTTTCGCTTTAAACCCATTATTTTGCTCGATGAGTAAATCGCATTCCATCATGGAATTTAAATAAACATAACGTTATTTATTGCTATCATAGGAGTAAAATTGTGGGCCATAAATGGCTCTTTTTGCCTTTTTATGAATTTTAAAACCTGTAATTCCTGGGTTATACGGTTTAGTCCGTAAGGAATCAACTACATCACAAGGAGAATGTATTTATGCCATTAGAGCTAGCCATTTTCCTAATCGTGCTGTCTTTAATATTTGGGATAGTCCTCGGACTCATCGGTTTTTATTTAATCCCAATATTTAAAGCCAAAAAAGCTTTGTCAAGAGCAGACAAAATCATTCGCGATGCAGATATTAAAGCGGAACATATTATTAAAAACGCTGAATTAGATGCAAAGCAAAATAGCATTGAAATGCGCAATGAAGCTGACAAGCAGATTAAGGAAAAGAAGGCAGAGATTGCTGTCCTTCAAAATCAGTTATCCCAACGGGAACAATCAATCGATCGGCGCGATATCGCGCTACTTGCAAAAGAAACAACGCTGGAACAAAAAGCCGAAGATTTAGCCCGTGAACGCAAAGAAGTCGAGAAGAAAAATGATCAGTATCAAGAGAAACTTGATGCAATCATTGTCGAATTAGAACACGTTTCACAAATGTCAACAAATGACGCCCGTGATGAAATCTTCCGGCGTGTTGAAAGCAAATTATCAAAAGAGATTGCCGCTTTCATTAAAAACAAGGAAGAAGAAGCGGAAGCGACCGTCAATGAACGGGCACGTGACTTACTTGTTTTAGCGGTTAATCGCTATTCACAAGAAGTGACAACCGAACATACAGTATCAACGGTAACCTTACCAAACGATGAAATGAAAGGCCGGATTATTGGTCGTGAAGGCCGCAATATTCGGACGCTAGAACAAATGCTTGGTGTTGATTTAATTATCGATGATACACCCGAAGTAATTACTGTAAGTTGTTTTAATCCAATCCGGCGGGAAATTGCTACGCGCTCTTTAGCTGTTTTAATTAAAGATGGCCGCATTCAACCAGGCCGGATTGAAGAAGTGGTCGCTAAAGTGCAAAAAGAAATGGATGAAGTTATTACCAAAGCTGGTCAAGATGCCGCATTCCAATTAGGCTTACCAAGAATCAATAAGGCATTACTTAATTATGTTGGTCGCTTAAAATATCGGACATCATATGGCCAAAATGGTTACATACATAGTATTGAAGTCGCTTCATTAGCCGGCATTATGGCGGCTGAACTTGGGCTTGATGTCAACTTAGCCAAACGCTGTGGTTTACTACATGACATTGGTAAATCAGTCGACTTTGAAATGGAAGGAAGCCATGTCGAACTTGGAATTCGTCTTGCCAAGAAATATGGTGAACCCGATGAAGTTATCGACTCAATTAGTTCGCATCATGGTGATACAGAATCGCGCTTTATATACTCGCAATTAGTAATTGCCGCTGATACATTATCAGCAGCGCGCCCGGGTGCGCGGCGTGAGATGCTCGAGAATTATATCAAACGGCTTGAACAACTTGAGTCAATTTGTAATTCTTATGATGGCGTTCAAACCTCATTTGCGATGCAAAGTGGACGTGAAGTGCGCGTGATGGTCGTTCCAGAAAAGATTGATGATCTCGCTGCCCATAAACTCTCCCGCGATATCCGTGAGCGAATTGAAAATGAAATGACTTATCCTGGTCAAATTAAAATATCTGTGATTCGTGAATATCGGGCGCAAGAGACCGCCAAATAGTTACTAAACTGAGGGGGTTCAATCCCCCTCTTTATCTATAAAAATGATTAAAATTTTATTTATCGGCGACATCGTAGCTAAAGTTGGTCGCCGCATGGTGCAAGAATTACTACCCGATTTGGTGAAAAAACACCAAATTGATTTTGTGATTGCTAATGGCGAAAATGCTACGCACGGTAAAGGCATTATTTATAATCATTATCAACAATTAAAGCAAGCGGGGGTTGATGCTATTACCCTTGGTAATCATTACGATGATCGTGATGAAATTCGCACGTTTTTAGATGCCGCAACCGATATTATACGTCCAATTAATTTATTAAATGATTATCCTGGCGTTGGTAGTGCGCTCTTTGATAATGGTCGTATACGTATTCGTGTGACAAACGTGCTGGGAAGTGCATTTCTTTTAGAAAAAGTTGAAAATCCATTTATTGCCTTTGATCGATTACTAACAACAATTGAACCAGGCGATATCCATATTGTTGACTTCCATGCCGAAGCAACCGCGGAAAAACGTTCGTTTGGTTATGCTTTTGATGGTCGCGTTAGTGCGATTATTGGAACGCATACGCATATTCAAACCCGCGATGCCAAAATTTTACCAGCCGGTTCAGCTTACATCAGTGATGTTGGCATGACTGGAGCGGAAGAAAGCGTCTTGGGTGTGATTCCCGATATTACTATTCGGCGATTTTGGCATGGTGAGAACAAGTTTTTTGACTATGATGATAAAGCCGCAGGATTACTTTCCGCAGTTGTGATTACAATTGATGAAAATACTAATCTTGCGACAAAAATTACCCCATTATATATCTTGGAGCACGAATAAAATGAATAAAGATTTAAAAATTATTGCCACCCCCGATATGCGTTCAGCGCGTGATCGGCGGAAAAAGCCAATTGAACTTGTTTATCCAGAAATTGAAGTAAGTCACGCGCTTCGCGAATTTGCCCGTGGTAAAACTTTTTATTTACGAACTTATGGCTGTCAAGCCAATGTACGCGATAGCGAAAATCTTGCAGGTTTACTTGAATATGCGGGTTTCACATATACAAACATTCTTGAAAAAGCCGATGTTATTTTTCTTAATACCTGTGCGATTCGCGAAAATGCAGAAGATAAAGTTTTTGGCGAAATCGGTAGCTTGAAAGCATTAAAGGTTGAAAACCCAAATTTAATTATTGGCCTTGGCGGTTGTATGCCACAGCAAGAACACGTTGTCACAAGTGTAAAAACAAAATATCCACAAGTTGATATTGTTTTTGGAACGCACAATATTCATAAAATCCTAGATTTAATGACAACAGTAATTGAAGAAAAAACGCGCGTGATTGATGTAGAGAGCATTCAGGGTTCGGTTATTGAAACGCCACTTGTGCGGCGTTTAGATGATAAAAAAGCGTACGTAAACATCATTTATGGTTGTGATAAGTTTTGCACTTATTGCATTGTTCCTTACACCCGCGGGCGTGAGCGTTCACGCACAAAAGCGGATATTATAGCGGAATGTCAAATTTTAATTGATGCGGGTTATCAAGAAATTACCTTATTGGGGCAAAACGTCAACGCATACGGCAAAGATCGTCCAGCAGAAGGTGACTTTGCTGATTTGTTACGTGAAGTTGCTAAATTAGGTATTCCACGTTTGCGGTTTGTCACTTCGCATCCATGGGATTTTACTTCACAAATGATTGATGTGATTGCATCTTATCCAAATATTATGAAGGCGATTCATCTTCCAGTTCAATCAGGCAGTGATGAGATTTTGCGGCGGATGGGTAGACGTTACTCCCGGGAACATTATCTTAAACTTGTCGCTGAAATGCGTGCAAAGATTCCCGATATTGCGATTACGACAGACATTATTGTTGGTTTTCCTGGTGAGACAAAAGAACAATTTGAAGAAACACTGACGCTTGTTGACGCTGTTCACTACGATGGTGCGTTTACATTTATTTATTCACCGCGCATGGGCACACCAGCAGCGAAAATGATTGATGATGTTACTGCTGAGGAAAAACACGAGCGTTATGAACGCCTTATTCAGCACACGGAAGCTTCAACAACCGCTTCATCGCTGAAAATGGTGGGCGGCACATACGCGGTTTTAGTTGATGGCGTTTCAAAACGCAACAAGAATCGCTTATCCGGATATACGGAAAATGGTAAACTTGTACATTTTGTCGGCGAACCTGCCCTAGTTGGGCAAATTGTTCAAGTCAAAATTATCGATTCAAAAGTTTATTCTTTACAAGGTGAATATGTCCGAGCTTAATTTTGAACAGGCTCTTCAATTACTCAAAGAAGCGCTTAATGATGATCAACGCGTGCAAGCGTTTTTTGCCTATCAATCCGCGCTAGAAAACGATTTTGAAGTGCAAAAACTTAATCGGGCATTAATTGAAGCACAAAAAGTCTTAACGCTGGCTTTTCCTTCACCAAGCGCTCATCAAAAGGCGAAAGATGATTACAATCAGGCGAAAGCTGCTTATGAAAATCATCCGCTAGTTGCCAATTTTATGCAAATTCAAATTGAAATCGCGGATTTATTGGCACAAATTAAAACACAACTTGAATAGATGACCAAATCGAGTTAATGCTATTTAGTTGATGCTTTTTCATCAATAAAATGAGATTTTTTGCACTATTAAACTATGCTAAAATAACCTTTGGAGAGAAATCTAAACGCACATGGAAAAAGTTCAATATACGCCGATGATGATGCAATATCTGGCAATTAAAGAAAAACACCCCGATACTTTAATTCTTTTTCGCTTAGGCGATTTTTATGAACTATTTTTCGATGATGCCAAACTTGTTTCCAAAGAACTGCAACTCACGCTCACCGGTCGTAATGCTGGACAAAAAGAACGTGTGCCGATGTGTGGTGTTCCTTATCATGCGATTAAAGGTTATTTAGCACGCTTAGTCGCTAATGGCCATAAAGTTGGCATTGTTGAGCAACTTGAAGATCCCGAAGAAGCTGTTGGTATTGTTGATCGCGATGTCATTCAAATTGTCACTCCAGGAGCGTTTATGGACGTTGAAGACCAAGATAATAATTTTATTGTCGCTATTGATGAAACGCCGCTATATTACGTAGTCGCTTATAGCGATTTATCGACTGGTGAACTTGCTGTATTTAATGTTGAGCATGACCGTCCATCACTTTTAAGTGCGATTGATAATCTTGCCGCCAAAGAAATTGTCGTTACTTCAAGTTTTGATAATTCATTAAGTGAAGATTTAACACGCAGTCGTTCAATTGTTTTTTCAATCGAAGACAACGCCCAAATGGAGATTGAAAACGAATATTTATTGAGCGATGTCCAAGATTTATATCAAATGCAGACAATCACTCGCCTAATTAATTATCTAAAGAAAACACAAAAACGCCAATTAGATTATCTCCAACCAGTAGTCGTGCAAAAAGCGCAAAGCTATCTACAAATTGATGCTTTTTCTCGTTTAAATCTTGAACTCACACGAACAATTCGCAGTGAAGATAAATACGGCTCACTATTTTGGCTGCTTGATGAAACGAAAACCGCGATGGGTGCGCGTTTATTAAAAAAATATATTAATCAACCATCCTATGATTTGCAGGAAATTACTGCCCGGCAAAGTATAGTTAATGACTTAATTGTTAACTTTCTTTCACGTGAAGATTTACGTAAACAATTAAATGAAATTTATGATTTAGAACGCCTCATCGCACGTATTTCTTATGGAAATGCTAATGGTCGTGATTTTTTACAGTTACAAACATCATTACAAACAGTTCCCGCTATCAAAAAACTCATCACCCATTTAGATAATTCAACGCTCACGCAAATCGCCGATAGCATTGATGATTTTACTGATCTATGCGCTTTATTACTAGAGGCAATATCGCCGGATGCCCCATTAACAATTCGCGAAGGGGGAATTTTTAATCGCGGGTATAATCAAGAGTTGGATGAATTAATTGATATTGCGCATAATTCAAAACGCTACATCGCTAATCTTGAAGCAAAAGAACGGGAACGCACGGGAATTAAAACTTTAAAAATCGGTTTTAATAAAGTTTTTGGTTACTATATCGAAGTAACAAATTCTTACCTTTCGCAAGTGAAAGATGAATTTGGCTATATTCGTAAGCAAACCCTCACCAACGGAGAGCGTTTCTTTACCGAAGAATTAAAGGAAAAAGAAACATTAATTCTTAATGCCGATGATCGAAGAAAAAAACTTGAATATGAATTGTTTCTCGCCTTGCGCAATCAAGTACGCGAAGAAACAGTAAAAATTCAAAGACTCGCTAACCATCTAGCGCGGCTTGATGTTTTGGCATCATTTGCTCTTGTTTCTGCCCGTAATCACTATGTGTGCCCCGCATTTAACTTTCAAAGACAAATATCTATTATTGATGGTAAACACCCAGTTGTTGATAAAGTATTAAAAGCCAAAAATTATGTTGCTAATTCAGTAAAAATGGAACCAAATGAAGAAGTGCTTTTAATTACTGGTCCAAATATGGGTGGTAAATCAACTTATATGCGTGAGTTAGCTTTAATTGTAATCATGGCGCAGATCGGCTGTTTTGTTCCAGCAAAATCAGCCGATATTCCGCTCTTTGATCAAATCTTCACACGGATTGGTGCCAGTGATGATCTCGTGAGTGGGCAATCGACTTTCATGGTCGAGATGAGCGAAACAAATTTTGCTTTACGGCATGCAACAACAAATTCATTACTGCTTTTTGATGAAATTGGTCGCGGGACATCGACCTTTGATGGAATGGCGTTAGCGCAATCAATCATTGAATATATAACTGATCATATCCATGCGAAAACACTATTTTCGACACACTATCACGAGTTAACCAAAATTGCTGATATCAATCAGCTAGTGAAAAATATTCATGTTGAAGTAGAAGAACATAATCAAGAAGTAACGTTCCTATATCAAGTTAAACCCGGCCCGATGAATCGATCATATGGGATTAATGTAGCTCGTTTAGCGCATTTACCTGATCAATTGTTGCTACGCGCTGAAACAATTTTGGAACAACTGGAAAAACAAAAACCAGTAACTGTACTTGCTTCAAAGAAAGAACACAAAAACATTGAACCAGCATGGATTAATGAAGTGCGGACACTTGATCCATTAGCGTTGACGCCAATGGAAGCACTAAATTTTCTTTTTAACTTAAAGAAGAAGATGTAATTATGAGTAAAATTGAAGTTTTATCTGCTGAATTAGCTAATCAAATTGCCGCCGGTGAGGTCATTGAACGACCAGCATCAGTTGTTAAAGAATTGGTAGAGAACGCTATCGATGCGGCGAGCACGAGTGTTGTTGTTCGTCTTTTTGATGCTGGACGGACAAAAATCATTGTTGAAGATGATGGCTCTGGAATGGAACAAAGTGATGCTGTTTTAGCATTTGAACGCCATGCGACATCTAAACTTCATGATGAATTTGATTTATTCCGCATTAAAACACTGGGTTTTCGTGGTGAAGCTTTGCCTTCAATTGCCTCAATTGCTAAAGTTACATTAACCACTTCAACTGGTTTGAGTGCGGGGACGAAAGTTATCATTGAAAACAATCAACTTCGGTATGAAAAAACATCGAGTCGGCAGGGTACAACTGTTGTTGTTGAAGAATTGTTTTTTAATACACCAGCACGCCTGAAATATTTAAAACAAGACTATACAGAGAATGCGAACTCTACCGAAGTCGTTCAACGTCTAGCGCTGGCACATCCAGAGGTGGCGATTCAATTGTATATCGATGATCGGAGCGTCTTTCAAACAACTGGGCGAGCGGACTTACTGGAAGTGATTATGAACTTATATGGGAGTTTTGTTGCTAAACGGATGCGCCCTTTTGCAATAAAGCATAACGATTTCAGTGTAACTGGCTATCTTGGGAAAGCGGAATTAATGAAGAGCAATCGCTATTCAATTATTACACTACTCAACGGCCGTAATGTTTATATGCCACGCATTCAGAAGGCCATAATTGATGCTTATCAAGGCTTTATTCCTCCAAGTCGTTTCCCCTTTGTGGTCCTGCATTTTACAATTGATCCGACACTTGTTGATGTTAATGTCCATCCAAGCAAGCGTGAAGTGCGGTTTTCAAAAGAAAAAGAACTGGAAAATTTGCTTTTAGTAAATATTCCTTTAGCTTTACGCGAAGATGATCAAACAGTGCAATTACAACGCGAGCAACCCGCAGCGATAAATACACCATTTAACGATGAACAAATTGCGCTTGATTTAGATTACCATTCATTTAATCAAAAAGACGCGTCGGTAAACCATGATGATAGTTTTGAACCAAATCAAAAAACAACAAGAACTTATCTAAGTGATAATAGTAATGATAATGTGGGTTTAGAGTCTAAAGATACGCCTTATATCGAACCATTTGCACAAATTGGTCGCACATATATTATCGCCCATGATGGTGAGGGTGGTTTTTATTTAATTGATCAACACGCTGCGGCAGAACGTATTAATTATGAAGATTTTCAAAAAACATTAAATGCTACCATGCGTACACGCGAACCACTTGTCCCGCTAGTGATTGACTTATCGAGTGGAGATGTCGCGCGTCTAACAGTAGAAAAAATTGCCTTATTGAAAAGTGTCGGTATTGAATTAATTGAATTTGGCCCACATACCTATAAAGTTGTTAGTATTCCTTTATGGGCAAGCGAATATGATGAACGACTTTATGTGAATGATCTTATTGACCAAGCAATTAATGATCAAATGCTTAACCTCAACAAGATTCGCACACACGCGATTGCGACGATGGCATGTAAAGCTTCAATCAAAGCTAATCACCACTTGAATATTGTTGAAATGCAATACTTGATTAAAGAACTTTTAAAATGTGAAAACCCCTTTGCTTGTCCGCATGGGCGTCCAACAATTATTCATATTGATAGCAATGAACTTGCTAAATGGTTTAAGAGAACCGGTCTATGATTTTTGTGATTTGTGGTCCAACTGGCGCCGGCAAATCGGCATTAGCGTTGCGTTTAGCCCAAGATTTTGATGGCGAAATCATTAATGGCGATGCTTATCAGGTTTACCGGGGAATGGATATTGGAACAGCAAAACCGACACCCGATGAACAAGCTTTAGTTCCACATCACCTATTTGATATTCTTGATGTTAATCAACCATTCTCTGTAGCCGACTATCAAAAATACTTACGGGAAGTGATTGCTAATCGGGAAAATGATCAACATCCTTTGTTTATTGTTGGCGGCAATGGCTTATATGTGAAAGCGGCGCTTTTTGATTATGACTTTCAAACACAAAAAGAATTTGACACCTCAATTTATGATCATTTAAATAACGAAGAATTGCATCGAGAACTAGCAAAAGTTGATTCGCTTTCCGCGGAGAAATTTCATATGAATAATCGCCGACGCGTGTTACGCGCGCTTGCCATCTATCATCAAACAGGCCTTAGTAAAAGCGCCATAGAATCTCAACAAAAGCATCAACTACTTTATCCTGTGCATTTTATTGGCTTGATGAATGATCGCCAAGAACTTTATGAACGAATCAATCACCGCGTTGATCAAATGATATCGCAGGGACTGGTTGATGAGGTTCTTCATCTATATGATAAATATCCAACGGCCAAACAAGCTTTTCAAGCGATTGGATATAAAGAAATTATTAATGGTTATCAGCAAAAAGAAGATCTTAGTGAAGTAATTGCTAAAATCAAACAACACACGCGTAATTATGCAAAAAGGCAATTAATATTTTATCGGACACAACTCCCGGTCCAGTGGTATCAAACTAGTGAAGAAATCTACAATGCTGTTAAAATATTGATTGAGGAGCAGACAGCATGAAATATTTAATTGTTGAGCTTTATGACCTTGTCGAAATGAAAAAACCTCATCCGTGTTCAACCCACAGTAAGATTTTTCAAGTCATACGACTTGGAACAGATTTAAAAATACAGTGTCAAGGCTGCGGTAATGTAATTTTGATGGATCGGGATACATTTAACCATCGTGTTAAAAAGTTTATCGAACATGCTGAAGCGCCTTTATTTAAAAAACAAAAGTAACGCATATTAAATATTAATCAATCTCCTATGTATTTTATAGGAGATTTTTTATGTCGCTACTGGTGGCCAAAAATTTATCAAAGCAATATGGTAACAAACTCGTAATCAATAATTTTTCTTATGTTTTTCCAAAGCGCGGAATGGTGGCAATTATGGGTCAATCTGGAGTTGGGAAAAGCACTTTATTGCATTTATTAGCGGGGATGGAAAAAGCTGAACAAGGCGACGTTTATTATCAGAACCAAGCCCTTAATCAACTATCCCGCAGGCAGTTGACCGGTTATCATCGCTATGCAATGAGTATTATCTTTCAAAATCATTATCTTTTTGAATACCTTAGCGTAGAAGAAAATCTATATTTGGCACTAAAAATTAAAGGTTATCAAGCAAAAGAAAGCAAAGATTTAATTAATTTTTTTCTACATAAATTTAATTTAGATTATTTAGCAAAACACAAAGTTCACACTCTGTCTGGGGGTGAAAAAAGTCGCATTAGTATCATGCGCGCAATTATTCATCAACCGCCACTTATTTTTGCTGATGAACCAACAGGGGCCCTTGATGAGCAAACCGCCATGGAAATCATGGATATTTTATCGACCTGTGCTCAACAATCATTAGTAATTTTTGTTACTCATAATGAAAAAATTGCAAGAGCTTACGCCACGCAAATTATCAATTTAAATTCTCCGAGAACTTATCAACAAAATTGGCATTTTATTGAAAGCTCAATAGTCGCTCCAAAATTAGCAAAACGCTCCGATAAATCACTAACGTTTTTATTAATTAAATCACGCGTATTTCAACAGAAAACGAGCACTGGTTTCACAATCGGTGCTTTGAGTTTAGCGTTTTTTGCTACGATATTTACCTTAGGGTTTAATCAAGGTGTGCATAAGTTTGCGCAAAATTTACCCTATCAATATCTCGATATGAACACCGCGTTAGTCCAAGAAGTTCATACTGTCGAGATGTATAACTCACCACTTGTGTTAAGCCGCGTTGCGTCTCCATCAAAAGATGTATTAGAGTGGTTATCTAATAAATATCCAAATATTACTTACCGATTTAATTATGACTACATCATTAATCAACATTTAAAAGTTAGTTATGGTCAGCACGCATTAGAAGAAATTGAAGTTGTAACCATTGATAAATGGCGAATAAATCCTGATCGAGAAAAACTTCTTGTGAGTGGCGTTTATCCTTCGCAAAATGACGCTATTGTTATTAATCAAGAGGCAAATCGCTATCTTTTATCGACAATTGAAGAAGACGGTCAAGGGAAATTTCTTGATTTTTCTCTTGGTTTTCAGTTAGATATACCGCATCCGAAAAAAAATGATGAAATTATCATCGATACATTAGATAAAACTTTTTCTTTAGAGATTAAAGGAATAATCCAAGAGGCCTCCTTATTGGAAACACCAAAAATTTTTCTCACGCAAGATTATTTAGAAACTTTAGTACAATCGCCAATGATTAATATGAGTGAAATAATCCAAAAAGATATCACTTGGGAAGAATATTTGAACACTGAAGAAGATGCCGGCCTTTTCAATTATGCACAAAGAATTATTTTTCCTGATCGATACATCATGAGTTTAATCACTGATATACAAAATTATCAAATTGCCGAAAATACAAAATTAGATTTTATTAATAGTGGCGCGAGCGGTATTAAAACCTTTCAAAGTCTGCAAACTTTTCTTAATATGGCTTTTCAAGGCTTTTTAATTATCAGCCTTGCAGGTGTTTTGGCAATTATATGCATTATTACTTTTGCAAAACTTGTGACAAACAAAAAACATTTAGCAATTTTAAGGAGTTTAGGAGCAAGTGATTACCAATTGCTAGCTGTATTTATTTGTGAAAGCGCGTTGATTATTACGGCGAGTTTATTAACGCTTGTAATTATTCCGAATCTTTTACAATACATTAATCCTTTTTTATTAAAGCTTACTGGCATTAAAGAAGCTATTGTGGTGCCCTGGCGATTATTAAATTTTGAGTACGGTTTAATTATTGGACTAGGGGTAATTACATTTGTTGTTTTCGTAATGATTATTAAACTTACCTTTAATTATTTTTCTCGCCAAATTATTTTAAAAGAGCTAATTAGTGAATGATTAAAATTCATAATTTAAAAAAGACTTTTCCTGGGGAGAAAATCTTGCTAAATATCAAATCACAAACTTTTCCTGCCCGCGGCTTATTTGCCATTATTGGCGATAGTGGCGCGGGTAAATCGACACTACTTAAGCTTATCGCAGGTTTAGATCAAAAATACACAGGTGATATTTTCTTTAATCAGCAATCAATTAAATATTTCTCAGCGCGAGAAGCGAGTGATTATCGTGCTTTTCATGTTGGTTTTGTTTTTCAAGACTTTCAACTTTTACCGCTTGATTCAATAAAAAACAATATTTTATTGCCTTTTTTATATTTGCGTAATTTTGATCAAGAAACGCAGCTTCGCCGCGTGAATGAACTGTTATCAATTGTTGGTCTTGATGTTGATGCAAAGCGGACAGTCAATACTTTATCCGGTGGTGAAAAGCAGCGTGTGGCCATTGCCCGTAGCTTAGTAATTAATCCAGATTTTATTTTAGCGGATGAACCAACAGGCGCATTAGATCAAGAAAACAAAGAACAAATTATGCGTCTATTAAGCGACATTGCTCAGCAAAAATTAGTTATTGTTGTTAGTCATGACCTTGCTTTAATGGAAAAATATGCCAGTAAGATTTTAGAGCTAAAAAACGGGGACTTAATTTTGTTAAATGAACAACCATTAATTGAGAAAGCGCGTTGTCATTTATCTATCTTACGGATTAACAAAGAATATCCAAAATTTCATCTTCCGCTTAACTTGATTATTCTCCATCACTATCACACTTTAAAACATAAACGGGGACGAACATTACTCGCTCAATTTGCCATGTCACTGGGATTAGTCGCCTTGGGGTTATCATTTTTGATTACCAATAGTGTATCAACGCAAATTCAGATGATGCTTAATGGCTTATTCGAATCACATCAAATTATGGTTAGCGCTAAAAATCAAAGTGAAAAGGCGCAGACAAAAATTGCTATACCACAAGATCAAGTTCAAAAAATAGCGGATACCTATCCCCTAGATGTACAACGGATCGGTGTTAATTATGAGGCGAATTTTGAACAGTTTTTTCCGGATGAAAATAAACTTGTACTCGCATCAACTGCGATGAAGATTCCTTTGGTCTCATTTAATATTCGTCATATTAATGATTATTGTTGGCTGCCCGCTGTTCAGGAAGAAATTTATCCATCTTCTCCCGTTATTATGGAAGAGGACCAATTGATTCTTGGATTGCCAATCAGCGACTTTAACACACTAGTACAGGCTTTGTATTTACATCCGTTAACGACTTTTGCTGATGTTGGCGAGTATCTAACTCATCATAATGTTCAAGTCGCTTTTGAACTAAAAAATGATAACTGGCATTATGAAGATCAACAAATATTTCAAATTATTGGCATTTACCCGAGTCTTCACCCACAGGTCGCGCATGATAATCCGCTGTGGAATCAAACGGTTTTTGAAGACAATATGCGATTAAAATCAACACTTGATTTCATTCAACCGGTAAATTTGCCTTGGACGTTGCGTAAAGCATATTTTCTCGATGTTAAAAATTCTGCAAAATTTCTTGATATGGCTATAAGAAACCCACAATTTAATCCGTTTATTCTACATCCACTCCGCAAATCAGAAGAAGAATTGAGCACATTACCAAGTCAAATCCGCGTCTTTCAAAAAAACTCTAATAATGTAAATTTTTCTGATATCGAATTAATTTATACATCAAGTAATAATATTATGACTTTTTATCCAACCAGTAATGGTGCATATTTGGCTTTTCCCGAAGCTTTAATGGTCGGCTTTACTCGTACGATGCTAATTTCTGCAAGCATTGAAGAGCTATTAGTTATTACTGAAAATAATTTACTAAATGAGACCGCAAAAAAAGAACAAAACATAATTTTTCCACCGCATGTGGCGGTTGGCTCCTTAAAAGGGCTTTCAGATAATAATGTACGATTTTCCAGCACCTTAAAAAACGTCTATCACGGAGAACAACCCGAAGATATTCATCAAATTGCTATTTCCACTGCGCTTGCTAAAAAAGTATTTGGGCATCTTGATGTAATTAACACTAATCTCCATATTGCTGTTTCAGATAATAGTGTTTTTACAACCAATTCAATAATCACGAATAGTTTTAAATTTCAAAGATTGCAGATTACGGGACTAGTTGAGGACAATCAAATGTTTATTTATCAAGAGCCATCTTGGCTAATAACTTATTATTCACTAGTTTTAGCAATTGATGCTTTTGAGCTACAACCAACTGGATTTATGCTTAAAGTTAATGAGCAATGTGAATTAGAAAAATATGTTAGTGAATTGAACGAGCAATTTCCGTATTTAAATTTTGTTATTCCAACAAGCGAATTAACTAAAGCTGTGGTTTTAACCACCGCGCAAATTGAAAAAATCATTCTTGTTATTGCGAGCACAGCAATTATTATTGCCTTTTTGCTAATCATTGTAGTGAGTTATTTAACAATGCTAGAAGAGCAAGCGATTGGTCGTCTTTTGCATCAGCTAGGTATTTCTCGCGGTGAACAACAAAGATTTTTTATGTTACTTTCTCCAATAATCGGTGGAATTAGTTTTTGCATTGCTGCTTTTGAATTACTGATTCTTCAAATAACTTTTCATCAATTATTTCAAACATATTTTCATACAAACGGTCAATATCAATTTTATATTAAGCCATTAATTATCATGATTAGTGTGGCCTTTATTCTCAGTTTTTTGAGTGGGAAAGTGGTGACGACATTTTATAAAAATCAAGGATAAATCTATTTAATAATTGCCCATTTACATTCAACCATTATAGGTAAGATAGTAATATTTTTAATTTATATCAAATATGAAGATTCATTTTTATAGCGTTAATAGCCAACTTTGATGGCGTGTATATTTTTCTTTTTCATTTGGCCTTATTATATATAATAGATAAAAATTGAGCGTATCATGCTGGTATTGATTAAAAAGTACGCTTTAATTGACCCATTTTATCTCGACCAATTCACGATTTATCTAAATGCGGACATTCTTAAAAAAATCGGATTAATTAAAAAAGCCCAGCCGTTAATTAGCCGGGAAAAGGCACCCCGGGAAAAAAGTAAAATTATTTGGATTTCCATTTGGATTAGTGTCGCTATCATCTTATTACCATTGCTAGTTTTAGTTACCCAACTTAATCAATTAATAAATAATGGTAATTTTTTTGCTGATTGGCTCACCTATATTAATAAATATGTTGTTTATTATTTTCTAGCAATTAATTCAATTTATCTTTCTTTGCTAATTTTTTCTGTGATTGGTAGTGAACAATCACTTAATATGTGGGACATCAAAAAGGCAAACTTTTTATTTGAACACGATTTATTACCGAGCATTTCGATTATTGCTCCAGCTTATAACGAGGAAAAATCGATTATTGAAAGCGTTACTTCGCTTTTAAACCTTAAATATCCCAAATATGAAGTTGTGGTTGTTAACGATGGATCAAAAGATCAAACAATGCAAGTGCTTATTAATCACTTCAAGCTTGAAAGAAAACATCCGTTTTTTACTCTTCCCCTAAGCACAAAGCCATTACGGGGCGTTTATGTTTCAACAACAACTCCAAACTTGATTGTGATTGATAAAGTTAATGGCGGGAAAGCAGATGCATTAAATCTAGGAATTAATGCAGCAAAGTACGAATTCGTTTGTGGGATTGACGCCGATTCATTGCTTGAAGAAGAAGCGTTATTAAAAGTTATGAGCACGACGCTTGATGATGCGCGCGCGCATATCGCTCTTGGTGGCAACATTGTTCCGGTTAATGGATGTAAGGTTGATCGGGGTAAGGTCGAGCATACGGGCTTAGGGAAAAAAGCGATTGTTCGCTTCCAAACACTCGAATACTTGCGGGCCTTTACTACCGGCCGTATCGGTTGGTCGAAATTAAATTCATTATTAATAATTTCTGGGGCATTTGGATTATTCTCCCGTCAATCTTTAGTTAAAATTGGTGGTTATTTAACGATTTCTGGTCAACTAAAAAAAGATACGGTTGGTGAAGATATGGAATTAGTTGTGCGCTTGACATATCGCGCCTTAAAAGAAAAACAACCTTATCGAGTAAAATACGTTCATCACGCACAATGTTATACCGAACTACCATCAGAGATGCGCAGTTTATTAAAGCAGCGTAATCGTTGGCAGCGCGGTTTACTCGATATTTTGAGCTATCATCGGCACATCCTTTTTAATCCGCGTTATAAGCAGCCGGGCCTACTCGGATTCCCATATTTCTTTATATTTGAAATGCTCGGGCCATTTTTCGAAGCCGTATCTTATTTATCAATCATTATTTCTTTTGCATTTGGACTGCTCAATTTACCAATTGTGATTTTAATGTCGGTAGCAACTATTCTTTATGGAGTAGTGATTTCTTTATTCTCCGTATTAATTACTGAGCGGAGATCTTCGTTTTTTTCAAACAAAGAAACTTTGATTATCACTTTTTTAGCAATTTTAGAAAATTTCGGGTATCGGCAAATAATGAGTCTTCATCGTATGGTATCAACTTTCTCTGCTTTAAAAGAAAGTGGAACATGGGGAAGTCAAAACCGCCAAGGATTTGTAAAAAAATAAAACAATTTGATGTTTTTGGTAATTAATAAATAAATTTTTATGTTTCAAAACATTTATTGACTATACATTTTAAATTTGTGTTATCATATATCAGTAAATAGTAGCAATATTAATTTACAACTATCTATTCGCGAAGTTTAGAAGAAAGGTTGTTTCCGATGAAAGGTAATGTCAAGATGTTCAACAAGGAAAAGGGCTATGGCTTCATTCGTACTGAAGAAGGCCAAGACGTCTTTTTCCACTATTCCTCACTAGTCATGGACGGTTTTAAAACCGCCGAAGTGGGCGAACCTGTTGAATTCGACTTAGAAGATTCCGATCGCGGCCCACGGGCAGCGAACATTCGCAGAGCTTCTAAGTAAGAATTTAATACATGAACACAAAAGCCACTTAAATGTGGCTTTTTCTTTATCTTTCAAGCATTATCTACTATAATTAGGCGAATAAATCTATGAATTTTTTTAGGAGCGGTATATGGGATTAAAAGCCGGAATTGTTGGACTACCGAATGTCGGAAAATCGACACTTTTTAACGCGATTACGGCGGCAAATGTTGAGGCCGCTAATTATCCATTTGCCACAATTTCTCCAAATACCGGCGTTGTAAAAGTCCCAGATCAACGGGTTGATTGGTTGAGTGCATTATTTGAACCACGCAAGACAATCTATGCGACATTTGAATTTAACGATATTGCTGGGCTAGTACGTGGCGCTTCGAAAGGCGAAGGACTTGGCAATCAGTTTTTGGCCTACATTCGGGAATGTGATGCAATTATTGAAGTTGTCCGTTGCTTTGAAAGTGCGGAAATTATTCATGTAGAAAATAGTGTTGATCCACTTCGTGATATTGCCATTATTAATCTTGAATTAGTGATGAGTGACTTGGATACATTAAGCAAACGCAAAGGAAAAGTTGAAGCTAAGGCAAAAGTCAGTCATGATAAAGATGCGATAAAAGAACTCGCGTTAATTGAATTATTAGAACAACAACTTTTAAGTGAAAAACCCGTTCGTTTACTTGCGACTTTATCAAGCGAACAACGCGAATTCATTAATAAGAATTATTTTTTACTAACAAACAAACCGATAATTTATGCAGCGAATGTTGCTGATAGTGATTTAGGTCGACCAATTGACAATCTTCATTTTCAAAAAGTGTCAGCTTTAGCAAAAAGCGAAGGTGCTGCTTGCATTGCGATTTCGGCGGCAATTGAAGCCGAACTAAGTCAGTTGCCCGAAGAAGAAAAAGTGGTTTTTCTTCAAGATTTAAATGTCACGGAAACCGGACTTGATCGCCTTGTACGGGCAACCTATGATTTGCTTAATCTTGCAACATTTTTCACGGTCGGAAAAGATGAAGTACGCGCATGGACGTTTACTAATAATATGAGCGCACCAGAATGTGCTGGTGTGATTCATTCTGATTTTCAAAAAGGTTTTATTAAAGCGGAAATCTATACTTATAATGATTTACGAAAATATGGTAGTGAATTAGCTGTGAAAGAAGCCGGAAAACTTCGGGTTGAAGGACGTGATTATTTGATGAAAGATGGCGATATTGTTTTTTTCCGCTTCAATGTTTAGAAAAGGAGAGTAATTATGCGTATTGGTTATGGCGAAGATATTCATCAACTTGGCGCAGATCGCCCACTAGTTCTTGCTGGTGTGACGATTCCTTTTAATGCTGGCCTTATTGGTCATAGTGATGCTGATGTGGTGATTCATGCGATTTGTGATAGTTTGCTTGGAGCTTTAGCACTTGGAGATATCGGTCAACATTTTCCAAATACGGATGTGCGATATTTGAATATTGATAGTGCAATTCTACTTAAAAAAACTTTTGATCTCGTAATAGAAAATGCTTATCAAATTCATAACATTGATGTCACCGTTATTTTAGAAAAGCCGCATTTAGCTCCATACATTTTATCAATGCGCGGGCGAATTGCTGAAATTTTACAAATTGATGTGCAAAAGATATCAATAAAAGCCGGGACTAATGAAGGATTAGATGCGATCGGTCGCGGGAAAGCGATCAAAGCAATTGCAGTTACGCTTTTAGAGGAAATTAAACATGACTAATACTAAAATTCGTGTACGTTACGCTCCATCACCCACAGGGTTTTTACATATTGGTGGGGCCCGTAGTGCATTATTCAATTATCTATACGCCAAACATTATCACGGTGATTTCGTTCTTCGAATTGAAGACACCGATATTGAACGCAATGTCGCTGGAGCGGAAGAAAGCCAAATTAATGATTTAATATGGCTTGGTATCGTTCCCGATGAATCACCATATCGCCCAAACCCAAAATATGCTCCATATCGGCAAACCGAAAAACTTGCAGTTTATGAAAAATATGCAAATCAGTTAATTGCTGAAGGCAAAGCTTACAAATGCTATTGTTCTGAAGAAGAACTTGCACTAAGTCGCGAACAACAAATCGCCGCTGGAATTGCTGCTCCTCAATATGACGGACATTGCCGTCATCTCACCGCCGAACAAATCGCTGCTTATGAAAAAGAAGGACGTGTTCCAACTATTCGTCTACGCATGCCAGACAATCAAACAATTGCTTTTCATGATTTAGTCCGAAATGATGTTATCTTCAACACGAATGATATTGGTGACTGGATTATTGTTAAAAGCAATGGCATTCCAACATATAATTTTGCGGTCGTGATTGATGACCACTTAATGGATATTACCCATGTTTTTCGTGGAGAAGAACATTTATCAAACACACCGAGACAAATTCAACTTTATCGATATTTTGATTGGCCACAACCAGAATTTGCTCATATGACACTTATCATTAATGAAAACGGCAAGAAACTTTCTAAACGGGACCTCAATATTCTCCAATTCATGTCACAATATCGTGATTTAGGATATTTACCCCAAGCGATTTTTAATTTTATTTTACTGCTTGGATGGTCGCCTGCGAACAATCAAGAATTTTTCACAACGGAAGAAGCAATTACTGCTTTTGATGGACAACGTTTATCGGCATCACCATCTACATTTGATCCACAAAAAATGATGTGGCTTAATGCGCATTATATTAAGCAATTAAGTGCAGAAGATTATCTAGTTTTTATTATGCCTTTTATAAAGCAAGTCGAAGGAATTGAGCGTTACGAAAAAGATCAAATAGCGTTTCTCGCTAATTTATTTAAAAATGAAATTAAATTTGGTTCAGAAATAAAAGAGTTGGCGCAACCATTACTTAATTTTCAAGCAACCGCAGATTCTGATGAGTTATTAATGTTAGAACAAGAAAAAAGTCGGGAAGTCATCGCCTTCTTTAGCGATTTAATCCAAAAAGCGCCCAATCTTGAACCGCTGACAATTAAAGAAATTTTTAAAACAATCCAAAAAAATCTTGAAGTTAAAGGACCGGCTCTTTATATGCCAATTCGCTTAGCACTTACTGGTCGTAGTCACGGAGTCGAGTTAGTTAATATCATTAAATTTCTTGGATTGGATGAAACTTTGAAAAGATTAACGGTATATCGTTAGGAATTTATCAAAATTTTGATAATATAATTACGGGAAAAACATAGAAATGACAATTGAAGAAACCTTAAAACAAAGAATTAAGTTAGCATTAGCAAAAATTGGTTTGGAAATTCCGCTTGATGCGATTATAATCGAACGCTCAAAAGACCCGGCTCATGGTGATTTTGCTACGAATATTGCTTTAAAATTTGCTCGTCAACTAAATCTAAAACCGCAAGTTCTCGCTCAGCAAGTAATTGATGCGATTGATCAAGCCGGGATTAGCAAAATGGAAATTGCTGGTCCAGGATTTTTAAATTTCTTTTTAGAAGAGAGTTCATTAACAAGTGTTATAAAACGCATTCAACAACAGGGTGAACGTTATGGCGAGAGTTCTGTTGGTCAACAAAGAACAATTAATATTGAATTTGTTTCAGCAAATCCAACCGGTGATTTACACCTTGGTCATGCGCGGGGCGCGGCAATCGGTGATGCGCTCAGCCGTCTTTACCAAGCAGCTGGTTTTTGTGTTACACGTGAGTATTATGTTAATGATGCTGGTGTCCAAATCAATAATCTCGGTGCTTCAGTACGGGCGCGTTATCATCAATTGTTAGATGACCCAGTCTCTTTTCCAGAAGACGGTTATCACGCTGACGACATTAAATATATTGCGCAACTAATGATTAATGAAGTTGGTAACCGTTATTTAGAAGATTCAAGCGAAAGTGAAGAATATTTTACTCGGCGCGGCACAGAACTAGAACTCGATAAAATTCGCCGGGATTTAGCAGAATTCAGGGTGGCATTTGATGTCTTTAGTTTTGAAACAAATGTACGGAAGGATAATGCAATTGCGCAACTGTTGGAAAAACTCAAAGAGTATACCTATGTTGATGAAGGGGCGACTTATCTCAAAACATCACAATTTGGTGATGATAAAGACCGTGTAATTGTGAAATCAAATGGCGAGTACACGTATTTTCTTCCAGATATTGCTTATCATCTTGATAAACTTTCGCGCAATCATCAAAACTTGATTGATGTTCTTGGTGCTGATCACCACGGTTATATCAAACGGATGCAAGCTGCACTGATGATGTTTGGCTATCCGGCTGACACTTTACATGTAGAATTAATCCAAATGGTTCGACTTATTAAAGATGGTGAAGAATTTAAAATGAGCAAAAGGACCGGTAATGCAATTACATTACGCGAACTTTATGAAGATGTTGGTGTTGATGCTGTTCGTTACTTTTTCGTTGCACGGGCGGCAAGCAGTCATCTTGATTTTGACCTTGATTTAGCGAAGGAAACAAGCAACGCCAATCCGGTTTATTATGCCCAATATGCGCACGCACGGCTAGTAGCTGTTTTAGAAAAAGGTAAACTTGAAGGCTATAATCTTGATTTTTCCGGTAATGGTCTAAGCGCGGAAAGCGAAATGCAATTACTAAAAGAGTTAGAAGTATTTCCAAATGTGGTTAGTGATGCCGCAATAAATCGTGCACCATATAAAATTACAAATTTTGTGCAAGAGCTCGCTTCAAGAATTCATCGTTTTTATACAGAATGTCGAATTATTGACGCGGAAAATCGTTCTTTAACTGAGGCGCGCCTAGCTTTAGTTTTTGTTAGTAAAGTTGTTTTAGCAAATACTTTAAAACTTATCGGTGTAAGTGCGCCCGATAAGATGTAAAATAAACACGGAGGATTTTTTTAAATTATGGTAGTTTTACGCTCAAATTTAGATGTTGCATTTGACTTGTTAAAAAAACAAAACACATCACTTACGTTTAATGAACTGTGGGAACAAGTTGTTGAATCACAAGATTACGATGCGGCAGAAAAAGCCAAATTAATGTCTCGTTTCTATACAAACTTAACACTTGATGGAAGATTTGTTAATTTAGGCGATAACACTTGGGATCTACGTGAACACAATACGTACGATAAAGTTCATATTGATGTTAGTGACGTTTATTCCGATGTTGAAGAAGAAGACGACGATTTAGAAGAAGTTATCGAACGCAAAATTGAAGAAAAGAATGCTTTATTGATTGATGATTTTGATCTCAGCGAGGAAGATAGTGATGACAATCTTGCCGAAGACGATGAAAAATAAAGAAAAACATAAATAAAGGAGAAATAATATGCCATTAGTTTCAATGAAAGAAATGCTGATTAAAGCAAACAAGGAAGGGTATGCCGTTGGTGCATTTAATATTAATAACCTTGAATGGACACTCGCCGTACTTGATACCGCTGAAGCCCTTAAAGCCCCAGTGATTTTAGGAGTTTCATCTGGCGCCGCAAAATACATGGGTGGATTTAATACCGTTGCAAGTCTTGTTAATGGTTTAATTAAAGACCGCGGATACACAATTCCAATTGCACTTCACCTGGATCATGGAGCTTCATTTGAAATTTGCAAAACAGCAATTGATGCAGGCTTTACCTCAGTGATGATTGATGCTTCAAAATATGAAGTAGATGAAAACATTCGGATTACCAAGCAAGTTGTTGATTATGCACGCGCCCAAGATCGTTATATTTCTGTCGAAGCGGAAATTGGCCATGTTGGTGGTGAAGAAGAAGACATCATTGCGGAAACAATGTATGCGCGTCCTGATGAATGTGTACGCATCGTTAAAGAAGCCAACCTTGATTGCTTAGCACCTGCTCTTGGCAGCGTTCATGGACCATATAAAGGCGAACCAAAACTTGGCTTTAAAGAGATGAAGGAAATTAACGATTTAGTTGGTGTCCCACTCGTACTCCATGGCGGTTCCGGAATTCCTGACTTCCAAATCAAGGAAGCGATTGCCCGTGGTACTGCAAAAATTAATGTCAATACCGAATGCCAACAAGCATTCACTGCAATTGTGCGTGAAGTCTTGAAAAAAGATGAAAAAGTCTACGATCCACGCAAAGTTGTTGGACCTGGTATGAAGGGTATTGCTGATGTCGTCCGTGCCAAATGCGAAGTGTTTGGTTGTGTTGGCAAAGCCGCTTAATTCTTAAACCAATTTTATCGAAGGTGGTTGTAAACCACCTTTTTATTTTGTGAATAGTGGTCAATAAGGTATAATAAACTCCTACACAAAAGTAGATAACGAAAGAGAAACTATGAATATTCAAAAAGCGATTTATAAAAAGATTAAAAATGCTGACACAATTACGATTTTTGGGCATATTAGACCCGATGGTGATTGCTATGGTAGTCAAATTGGCTTGCGCGATGCAATTCGTGCGACTTTTCCAAAAAAGAAAGTGTACGCTATTGGGCGTGGACGCCCAGATTTACTAACATATTTTGGCCATATGGATGAGGTTGATGACGATGTAATAAAAAACTCACTCGTAATTACTGTTGATATTGGTGATTTTCCTCGTCTAGAAGATGCCCGTTGCTTAACTGGTCAAGAAATTATTAAAATCGATCATCATGTCTTTACTGATGATTTTGGTGGACTGGAATGGGTTGATACTGAATATGTTGCTTGTGGCGAGATGGTTGCCGATTTTCTTTTTAACTTTAAATTTAAAATACCCTCATCAACAGCAAAAGCGCTGTTTTTTGCGATTGCTTCGGATTCTGGTCGTTTCCAATACGGTCCAACAAATACACGAACATTTTTGTTAGCAGCTTATTTAACAAGCCGTGGTGCAAATCCTGAAGAAATTTTTCAGACAATTTATGTTTACGATGTGGAGGAAGTCCGTCGTAAACATCGCGTGCTTGTCGAGTTTAAGTTACGCCCGGGTGTTGCTTATTTAACGCTTAATAAAGATGATTTAGCACGGCTTGAAATTACTAGCAATCAAGTTGGTGGCTATGTAAACGGCTTAGCAAATATGAAAGGTTATCCAGTATGGGCATACTTTGTTGAAAAGCAAGAAAATGAAATTAGTTGTGAACTACGTTCATCTGGTCCCAATGTTCAAGTTGTTGCGGCGGAATTTGGTGGTGGCGGTCATCGCAAGGCGAGTGGGGCCCGGCTTAAGTCATGGGAACAAGTGGAAGCAATGCTTGCAAGGCTTGAAGAAATTGCCCGTATTGAGCCGATCACGGAGGATGCTGAATAATGTGGGAAAAAGAATTACGCGCGGCAATTGACGCAGGTCGTGCCGCGAGTAAAGTTATTTTAGATATCTACCACCGCGACTTTGAAGTTGAAATTAAAGAAGATCAATCGCCAGTAACAATGGCGGATAAATTGGCAGACCAATTAATTCGTAAACTACTTCATGCCGATTTTCCAACTTATGATTTTCTTACAGAAGAATCCATTGATGATGTTATTCGTTTGGATAGTGATTATGTTTGGATTGTTGACCCAGTTGATGGGACAAAGGATTTTGTTAATAAGAAAGATGAATTCACCACGAACATTGCACTTAGTTATAAACATGAAATTGTTGTTGGTGTGATTGTTGTTCCGGTGAGTGGGCTAATTTATTACGCGACTAAAGGTGGGGGAGCATATCGTATCAACAAAAATACGATTACAAAATTAACAGTCAGTGATCGCGATGATAATCTAACTGTATTAGCTTCACGTTTCCACTTAAAAGAAGCTGAAATTGATTTATTTACAAAATATCAATCAACAATTAATCGAGTTGAAACATGTGGTTCTTCACTTAAAGCCTGTCGCATTGCCGAGGGTAGTGCCGAACTATCTTATCGATTAAGTGATGGGACAAAAGAATGGGATATTGCTGCTAATCAACTGATCGTTGAAGAAGCTGGTGGCGTTTTGCTCAAACCAGATTTCACTAAATATAAATATAATCGTGCTGATGTCGTTAATCGTGAAGGCTATATAATTGCGAATAAGCAATCGAACATCTTGCTATAAATTTGGAGGAGCATATGTTGAAAAAAAATAAAATATTTGTATTTTTACTACCATTAGTTCTTGCTAGCTGTCAAACAACATCGACAGCGAGTGAAGATCTCACCTCGGTATCATTACCACCGCTTTCTAACTCACAATCTGAAGTTGAACCACTTTATGATGGCGAAGGAAATATTCTTGTGGATATTTTTGGAATTAACGATTTCCATGGAGCGATTGTCAACCAAGAAACAAGCGATGGACTTGAACTTGGTTTTTCAAAGATTGGTGCTTATTTAAAAGCTAAAGAAGCAGAAAATCCATATGGGACAATCATTACTTCATCAGGAGATATGTGGCAGGGTTCAGCTGATTCCAACCTAACAAAGGGTGCATTAGTGACTGAATTAATGAATTATATTGGGTTTGATGCGATGGCTTTAGGTAATCATGAGTTTGATTGGACTGATGAGGCAATTTTTGCTAACAAAGAATTAGCAAGTTTTCCATTTTTAGGGGCTAATATTATGGAAAAAGCAACAAACACGCTTAGTGACTTAGCGGACGCCTATACTTTAGTTGATTTAGGCGCTATTCAAGTTGGTATTATCGGAACTATTGGATCAAGTTTAGAAAGTTCAATTTTGACAAGCGCGGTAGCCGATTACTCTTTTGAGCCAGAATCGCAGTACGTAATTGCCGCACGTAATGAATTGGAACAACAAGGCGCAGATGTTTTTGTTCTACTCACGCATGATTCATGGGTCACGCTTGACTCGGAAGCGCGCGCAATCATCAACGAAGGTAACGAACCATATGTTGATGCCGTCTTTTGTGGACACCAACATGCTGGTGATCGGCATTTAGAAAATGGTGTACCGGTTTTACAGACAACCGGTATGGGACATGAATTGATGCATGTACGGCTCGCGGTAAACCCAGAAACTTTTGAAACTAGCGTTGTTGACTATAATCGCATTAACGCGACAACGATTAATGCGTACAATCCGGATGCGACTTTGGATCAAGTGTATGACTATTACTATGTAAATTTCATTAAAGATATTAAAGAAGAAGTTTTAGGTTCATTAAAATCCGAAATGGCGGAAGATACATTGGGAGTACATACAACAAAAGCGATGTATGAATATGCACAAACAGTTGAACCGGAAGTTGCGCTTGCTGTCCATAACTCGGGTGGAGTTCGGGCGCCGTTACCCAAAGGAACAATTACTTACGGTGACGTATATAAATCCTTACCATTCGACAACTATACAGCGATCGTAACAATTGAAGGAAACGATCTTGCCCAACAACTTAGTTGGAACAAGTTTTATCCAACAGATTTTGTGCCACAGGCCGGCGTTGAATATCGCGTGATTTCGATATCTTACCTCTTAGAAAAAGAGGCTTGGTCATATGTTACAAGTGATACTGCTTATGTTGAGCATCCCGACGGCGGCTACTATTATCCACGTGATATGGTCGCTGAAGCCTTCCGAAATAATACTTTCTAACAAATAAAATAAACAATACAAAAACGGCCTCTTTTTAAAAAGAAGCCGTTTTTTACATAGTTATTTTTAAGCGACTAATTCTACGCCAAGCACACCAGGAACTTCATCCATGAGGACGACTTCTAATCCATCGCCAATTGTTTGATCAAGCAATGAGCAGCCCTGGCAAGCACCGAGCATCCGCACATAGACGATGCCGTTTTCGAATCTAACAAATTCAACATCACCGCCATCACGTTGAATGAAAGGGCGTATTTTTCCAATTGCAAGTTCAATTTGTTGTTCAATATTTTTAACTTCCATATTGTCTCCTTTGTTGTAAATATACTAGCATTATTCAAATCTTGATGCTATTGATACGATTAAAAAAGAGCCCTAATATTAGGACTCTACATTCGAATAAAGACGAGAGAAACTAGATGGTTACTTTCCAAAGACCATGGAGGTTACAATATTCATAACCTTCAACAGCAACTTCATCATCAGCAAGAGCGAATTGGGCAACAGGTTGTTCACCCGGCTTTAAATCAACGCGGTGGACAGCCTTATTTGTGACGAGAATAATCCATTGGATGTAGTGGGCATCAGTCATTGGGTGAATAACATCACCAACCGTTAAAGTAATTTTGTTGCCTTCCTTTTTCACAACAGGAATGTGTTTTTCGAGAGCAACATTTTCTTGAACATTGGCAGTGATTTCACGCATTGGCTCATTGCAGCAAAAAGGATTAACACCCGAGTCGATAATCATCTCAATGAAGTTACCGCAAATGTCACACTTATAGAAACGAACTTTTGGCATAATATATTCTCCTTTCAAAATCTATCTTTAGTATATCAAATAGTGATATTGTTTGCACAAAAAAAGCCCATCAATAGATGGACTAAATTTTTTGATGGTGCCCGGGACCGGAATCGAACCGGTACGGTATCGCTACCGCAGGATTTTAAGTCCTGTGCGTCTACCTGTTCCGCCACCTGGGCCCAAAAATGGTGTCCCGTACAGGATTCGAACCTGTGACCCCTTGATTAAAAGTCAAGTGCTCTACCATCTGAGCTAACGGGACATGGCTGGGGTACCTGGGATCGAACCAGGGAAATGACAGAGTCAAAGTCTGTTGCCTTACCGCTTGGCTATACCCCAAGAAAATGGTGGAGGAGGGTGGATTTGAACCACCGAACCCGAAGGAACTGATTTACAGTCAGCCGCGTTTGGCCACTTCGCTACTCCTCCAGCGGTACACATTTAATGGTGGATGTTGAGGGGTTTGAACCCCCGACCCCCGCCGTGTAAAGGCGATGCTCTCCCAGCTGAGCTAAACATCCAGGGCTTGACCGCCGATTTATGTGCCTAATTAATATAGCATTATGAATATAGCTAGTCAATGAAAAGAAATTGAAAAAACGATGATTTTTTTGTGTTTCTTAATATATGAAAAGTCGCGGTTGCGACTATCTAATAACCTTTTTTCCCCAATAGATGAAACATATTGCGTTTGTAGATTTCCACCCCTGGTTGAATAAATGGATTAATTCCAAGAAGATAAGCGCTCATTGCACAACTCTTCATAAAGAAATAAAACAGATAGCCTAAATTATAAGCATTCATTTCTGGCAAGCGAATAATCATGCAGGGAACTTGACCTTCCTTAACATGGGCATCTAATGTTCCCAAAAAAGCTTTCTCATTAACGTAAGATAGTGATTTACCTGCAAGATAGTTTAACCCATCAAAGTCTTTATCCGCTTGAGGGATAATGACGTCTTGCTGTGGCTCATCAACATAGATAATAGTTTCAAATAATAGCGGAGTACCATCTTGAATAAACTGTCCTAGACTATGTAAATCAGTACTGAAAGTTGCGGAAGAAGGCCATAAACCTTGTTTAGATTTACCTTCACTTTCGCCATAGAGTTGTTTTAGCCATTCCCCGAGTTGGGTGTATTGATTTTCGTATAACACAAATAATTCAACTTGCTTTTGATGATGATATAAGTAGTCACGTGTGACGGCATATTTATAAGCAAGGTTAGTGTTAATATCAGAATTATCACTATCAATACTTGCTTTTTTTGCCCCAGCAAGCAATGCGCGTACATCAATTCCACTAGCAGCCATTGGAAACAAACCAACAGCAGTTAAAACCGAGAAACGCCCGCCAATATCCGGTGGTAGAACATCAGTTGGATAGCCTTCAGCATCAGATAAAGTCTTTAAAGCACCTTTTTGCGGATCAGTGGTTACATAAATGGCCTTTTTACTTGCTTCTAATCCGATTTGAGCAATCAATAATTCCCGAATGAGGCGGAAAGCAATTGCTGTTTCTGTAGTTGTTCCGGATTTAGAGATAACATTAATCGCAAATTTCTTGTTGCGAAGATAATCAAGAACTTGTGCCATGTAATTCGGTGAAAATGTTTGACCAAGAAAAACAATTTCAATTTTATCTGGCGAATAAAGCCCTTTTAATGCTTCGATAGCAGCGCGTGCTCCAAGATAGGATCCACCAATGCCGACGACAACAAGAACATCAAAATTATCACGCACATACTGTGCGTTTTTTATTAATGTAGAAAGTGCAGATTCGTCGATGTTAAGCGGCCAATCGACCCACCCAAGGAAATCATTTCCAAGGCCGGTTTTTTGATGAATCATCTGATGAATGTCATCAACACGTTTTTGATACTTTGTATAGTCGATGTTTGCTAAAATGTTTTCAAAATTTAGATTAAGCATATCGGTTACTCACTTTCTTGTTTTATACGTTCAAGCGTCTCTTCAATCCAAACTGGCAGTTGTTGTTCTAAGGGAGAAAAATCAGTATTAATATCACTAACATCTACTCGTTTCGGTCGCGTTTTACTTTTTGGGCTCTCTTTAACCCGTTTTAAAGATAGATGCAAGAAATGATTTTCCGTATCGATTCCAATAATTTGCACGGTGACTTCATCACCTAGATGCAAATACTGATAAATATCGCGAATAAACTTATCAGAGATTTCTGATATATGTAAAAGCCCACTAGTTTTCTCGCCTAGCGATATGAATGCCCCGTAGTCTTTTATATTTGTGATTTTACCGGTGACTACATCACCAATTTGAAAGTAAGTTTCACTCATCTTTTTGGGCTCCAATTTGAATACTAGATTTTAGAAGCTCTAGATCACTTGGATCGGTAACTTTGAAATTTAATGAAGAACCATTAACAATGTGTACTGAATGTGGAAGTGCTTGGACAATCTGTGCATCATCACTTAAATTAAACTGTTTTAAAGAAAGTGCGACTTGATGTGCACTAAATAGTAGTTCATATGTAAATGTTTGTGGTGTTTGTACTTGATATGTGGCAGTGCGTTCTAAAACTTCTAGCAAACGGTGATCTTCATCAACACGGATTAAAGTATCACGATTGTGGAGAGCGGTTGTTACCGCACCAAGTTGTTTTGCGCCATCAAGATTGTCGCTAATTATATTCATGCTAACAAGCGGACGAGCAGCATCATGGATAAGTACGATATCATCGTCTTTTGCAAAGTCGCGCATATATAAAAGTGCGCAATAGACACTGGCTTGCCTTGTGCTCCCACCTTCGATAAAGTCGAGCCGCTTATCAAAAAAGTTTTCTTTGCAGTAAGAACGTACTTGTTCAAGATAATCTCGATGAATAACAAGAATAATCCGATCAATATCCTTGTGATGGGAAAGCGTGCTTAGCGCATAAGCAAAAAGCGGCAGTCCTTGTACGACAACAAACTGTTTGGGCTCTTCACTTTGGAAACGATGACCACTACCTGCCATCAGTAATACTGCGATATTCATAAATCCGCTATTATCTTACTATATTTGAAACCAACTTTAAATAAAAAAGGGGATATAATCCCCTTAAATTCAGCTATAAGATTGCTTATTTCTTTAATAATTGTTCTTGTTTTTTTGCTAACTCAGCTTGAACAGATATTTCGCTTAAAATCAATTTAATGACTTTATCGATATCTGAACCAGACCGATAGTCAGCGCGGGCGATATAGTTGACACGACCATCTTCGAATAAATTACTTACGTGATCTTTATTGCTATCTTGATAAACAGCGATAGAGTTCCCGCCATTTTCTTTAACTAAAATCATAATTGGCACATCGGTTAATCCATCCCCAAAGTAAATGATGTTCCGATAAGGAATACGCCGATTCAATGTTTTGACATTTACGCTGCGATCATCGATTTGATCAAGGACACCTTTGGAAATTCGGAAAAAGTATTGCGTTTTAGCGGTATAGTTAATCGCGGTTTTCGGCCAAGTTGGTAAACCAGTTTCTTCATCATAGTGGAATTCGCAACCAAAGATAGCTTTAAACTCTTTAGCGATTGAGCAGCCATCGATAATTTCTTTGGTACCTGAACTTACTAGATAATGTTCAACGATAAGACCAAGTTCTGTTCCGTACTCATTAATTCGTTTAAACCAGTTACTAACGCCATCAAAATATTTAATGTTTTGTCCCTGACTTTTAAGATATTCACGTGTGCAAGCAATGCCTTTGACTTTGCACATATGCACCATCATATACATATATGATAAAATGCGTTCAACGCCATATTTGTGCGAAAATTCTTCTGTTGCACCCCAAAACTCTCCAGGAGTCATTCCCAAAGCTGGAATAAAAGAATAATTTTGCATGTCAGTTGTACAGAGCGTTTTATCAAAATCGTATAAGAGAGCGACGATTGGTTTGTTTGCCATAATCAAATTTTCCTCGATTAATTTTAACACTTGTAAGGAATTTAGTCAAAAAGCCTGTAAATTAAAGGTATTTAATTAATTCATAGGCCTTTTGCCACTGTTTTTAATAATAATAATACACCCATATTTCTTGGATGCTTATTATTTATTTGGACAAATATGTTATAATCACTTATCGAGTTTAACTATGGAACCAATCGAAATTATTCGGCTCATATTAATTATCGCAGTAATCATTTACTTAGCTTTTATTATTGCAATGATTTCACTGCTTTTTCGCTGGCGTAAAGAAATTGATCGTAATGAAAAAGCGCTTCGCGTTTTAATTCAACAACGAGTAGACATTCATAAATTGTTTATCATTGAATGCCATCAGATCGGGATTGATTTTGCTAATAACAAGCAACTTGCAAACATTGAAGTTCTAGAAACAATTCCGGTTAGCAAGCTTGCCGATTTCTATATCTTGATTAAAAAATACGACAAAGATATGCGTGAACACGCACTGTTATCGACTAATGGCAGTGTTTACCTACAAAATTTAACAATTCAATCATTGCTAACTTCGCTTGACGAGAATGAAAAAAATTTTCGTCGGAAAGCAGCTTCATATAATCGCAATGTTGCTACATACAATTATTGGTCGGAAAATATTATCTTAATTTTGATTTCGAAACTATTTCATCACCATAGCCGTGACAAAATCTAAGTATATTTAGCGTTTTTGTTTATTTATTATCATAAAATACTATAATAAGACATTGAAAAGAGGTTTTGTATGAAAGCAAAAAAACCAATTATTTTATGTATTCTTGATGGTTATGGTTACCGCATTGAAGATACGGGAAACGCAATTAATCAAGCAAAAAAACCAAACTTAGATAAGTTCTTTGCAACTTATCCCTATACGTTAATTAACGCTTCAGGAGAATGGGTCGGTTTACCAGATGGGCAAATGGGCAACTCGGAAGTTGGCCATATGAACATTGGCGCCGGACGTATCGTCTATCAGTCATTAACTTATATTAACGCCGTAATTAAAAACGGCACCTTTTATCAAAACCAAAAATATCTAGATGCAATTAACTGGGCAAAAGAACACAATTCGAAACTGCATATTCTTGGCCTTGTTTCTGATGGCGGCGTTCATTCTCATATCAAGCACATTATTGCGATGATTCGTTTAGCAAAACAATCAGGTTTAAATGATGTATTTGTTCACGCATTTATGGATGGACGTGATGTTGATCCACAAAAAGGCGCAGAATATATCGCTCAACTTCAACAAGCTATGGATGATATGCAATTTGGCCATATTGCTGATATCGGTGGTCGCTATTGGGGAATGGATCGCGATAAGAACCTCGACCGCGTTGATCGGGCATATCGCGTGATGGTTAACCGCGAAGGGCCATCATTTGATGATTATAAACAATATTTTAAAGATCAATACGCTTATTTACCAACTTTAGGAATGGATCCATCGGATGAATTTGTGATGCCGAGCTTCAACGCTCAAGTCGATGGCCGTATCGCTGATAACGATGCGATCGTTTTCATGAACTTCCGGCCAGATCGGGCAATTGAAATTTCGACAGTGATTACTAACCCAACTTTCTATGCCCATCCAGCGACTAAGGCTGATGGAACACTTGCTTATCATCCTTATCAACCAGAATCACCACTAAAAAACATAAAATTCATCTCGACGATGAAGTATGCCGATTCGGTTAATGGCGATATTGCCTTTGCTTTACCAACATTAGAAAACCCCCTTGGTCCGTGGCTTGCCAATAATGGTTATAAACAACTACGCATTGCGGAAACAGAGAAATACGCTCATGTCACTTTCTTTTTTGATGGAACGGTTAATTACGATGGTGTTGAAAAACCAGAATTAAAAGGCAGTCGACGGGTGTTGATTAATTCACCCAAAGTCGCCACCTATGATTTACAACCAGAAATGAGCGCAGTTAAAGTGACTGACGCCTTAATCAAAGAACTCGATAAAAAAGATTTAGACGTTGTGATTCTTAACTTTGCCAACTGTGATATGGTTGGTCACACAGCAATAATGTCAGCGGTCGTTAAAGCTGTTGAAACCATTGATGCATGTGTTGGTAGAATTATCAACTGGCTTGATAAAAATGGTGGGACCATTATGATTACCGCCGATCATGGTAATGCCGAGTATCTTGTTGATAATAACGGAAAGCCATTTACTGCACATACGACAAATCCAGTATTATTTGGTATCAATATCCCGGGTTTAACATTGATGTCAGAGGGTGGAAAACTTGCCAATATTGCACCGACGATTATCGACTTGCTTGGTGATCAAAAACCAAGCGAAATGACAGAAGAAAGTCTAATTATCAAATAAATTTTTGAGAAAGGTTAATAAAATTTATGAAATTTGAAGAATACCCACTACGGGTACCAGAACTGGCCAAGGTCAGTAAAAAAGCCAAGCAAATAATCACGGAACTTAAAGATGCAGAAACTGCTTCAGCCGCGATTAAAGCTGTCAAGAAGATGAATCGTTTTTCAGCAGACTTATCATCCGATATGACGATTATTTCAATTCGTTACACAATCGATACGACTAATGAAGTCTATCGAAATGCGAATGATGTACTTGATGAAATCTCACCGCATATTTCCGCGGTATTCAATGAATACAATCATGCGCTTGTAGCATCAAAATTCCGTGCTGAACTCGAAGAAGAGTTTGGTAGTTATTTATTCGCGATGATTGATAATCAAATCAAATGTTTTAATCCGATTATCATTGAAGATCTACAAAAAGAAAATAAGTTAAAGACACAGTATTCACGTCTTTTAGCTTCCGCCCAAATTAAATACCGTGGAAAAGTTTATAACTTATCACAAATGGGAATATTTCTCCAAGATAAAGATGCAGAAACGCGTAAATCTGCGGCCAAAGCATATATTAAATTCTTTGAAGATAACGAACGGGAAATGGAAGAAGTTTACGATCAACTAGTTCATCTACGTGATGGCATGGCGAAAAAACTCGGTTTCTCAAATTATGTTGAACTTGGTTACCGCCGTTTAGGCCGTTTAGATTACGATGCAAAAGATGTTGCAAATTACCGTGATCAAATTTATCAAGAAGTTGTACCCGTTGTGAAAAAACTGAAAAAACGGCAAGCCAAGCGTATTGGCATTAAATCAATGAAGTTCTATGATGAGCCATTAAGTTTTTTAAGTGGCAACCCGACACCAATCGGTGAACGGCCACTCTTAGTCCAACAAGCACAGAAAATGTATCACGAAATGGGCCAAGAAACTGATGAATTCTTCACTTTTATGGTCGAAAATCATTTGCTTGATTTAGATGCAAAACCAGGCAAAGAGGGCGGCGGCTATATGACTTATATTCCGCGCTATAAAGCTCCATTTATCTTTGCTAACTTTAACGGAACAGCTGGTGATGTCGATGTTTTAACACATGAAGTAGGCCATGCTTTCCAAGGCTACGCTTCACGTAATATCAAAGTACCAGAATATCAATCGCCAACACTGGAAGCTTGTGAAATTCATTCCATGAGTATGGAATTCTTTGCGGAACCTTATATTGAATATTTCTTTGGGGATCAAGCAGATAAGTATCGCTTCTCCCACCTTGAAGGGGCAATTGAATTCCTGCCATATGGCGTTGCCGTTGATGAATTCCAAGCATTTGTTTATGAAAATCCAACAGTAAGTATTGAAGAACGCAATGCGGAGTGGCGGAAGATTGAAAAAAAATATATGCCTTGGAAGAAATACACAGGTTTCCCCTATTTAGAAAAGGGGACACGTTGGATGCGTCAACATCATATTATTGCGAGCCCATTTTATTACATCGACTATACACTCGCCCAGGTCGTCGCCTTCCAATTCGCAATTGAAATGCGTAAAAACCATGCCAAAGCGTGGAAAAAATATGTCCGCCTTTGCAAACTTGGTGGCCGTTATCCATTCGTCACTTTGTTAAAGCATGCTAAACTGCGGAATCCATTTGAAAATGGAAACGTGAAAAAAGTGATTCGTCCACTAGCAAAAGAACTTAATACGTACGACGATTCCAAATTCTAATAACAAATTAGACCAGAGCAATCTGGTCTAATTTTTATAAATAATAGGTAAAACCGGCTTACTTTACTTTTTTGCCCGCTGTTTTTCTTTTAGACGATGGCTAATAATTGCTAATGAACTCGCCATATTTTCATCTTGTACAATAATACGTGAAGGGACTTTTAAATGGGCGGGAGCAAAGTTCCAAATGGCGGCAATATTAGCGGAAATTAATCGAGTAGCAACTTTTTGTGCCTCTTTAGCAGGCACCGTAATAATTGCAATTTGTGAACGATGTTCAGATTGAACTTTCTCTAAATCATCAAGATTATAAATTGGAATTCCATCGACTTTGCTGCCAATCAAAGCTGAATCAACATCAAATGCTGCGACAATATTAAAGCCATAATCATCAAACCCACGATAATGTAATAACGCTTTGCCTAACGATCCAACACCGATAAGAATAGCTTTATCATGCTGGCTATATTCTAAAAAATCATACATATCAGTAATCAACTCACTGATATCACGGCCGGAACGCGGTGTACCTTGACGCTTAGCAACCAAAGCAAAATCTTTTTTAACTAATTCAACATTTAAATTTAAATCGCGTGCGACTTGTGGTGCGGTGACTTTTTCAATACCGACGGCCCGGAGCGCTTGCAGATGATGGACATAATTAGGTAAACGCCCAAGTTGATTTTTGGAAATACTCAGTATGCGTTTTTTTGCCATTTTCCTGCCTCCTATCGGTAAAATCCTACCGATTGAATTAAGTTTACCACTTTATGATGGAAAAAGGCAAACCAATAGTTACGAAATATAAAGTGTTTCGATAAAATTACGCAAGAAATTAAAGCCAATACCAAGAGCATAGCTTGATAATGGAATAATCCAGTCGCGCCAATGGACTTTAAATGTCCGCCGATAAATAATCGTGATTATAATTAAATATGTAATGGGAATCAAAATTTGAATAAATGGATCCATATCCAATAGACCGGTGGTCATAAAAATCAAAGCCGGATTAATTACTTTATAACCAAACCAACTATTTGATATTTGTCCTGCCCGTTCTACTTTTTCTTTTGGGGCGTATAAAATTAAACCAAATACCGCTGCAACAGCAAGCACAAATAGACTAATAGCATCAACAATGTCACCCCATTCATATTCTAAAACACGATGAAGATTTGAAATTGGTTCGCCGGTAATCGCATCAACTGGTGGCATGATGAATTCCATAAAGGCCATCTGTGTATAAACAAACGGAGTGATACTCATGCCATAAGGAGGACCATCAAAATACTCCATTGGCATTAATGAGAAGACAGTTTGATAAGCAATTAATAAGATAAAGACGTAAAACAGCATAAAAATAACGCCATCATAAAGCGTATTTGCTTGATGGAAGATAAAGCAGTTTAATGAATATGTAACAAACACAGAGAATAATAAGAAGGGAATAATCAAGAAGAAGTGCCCAATATCATAAACATTAGGTTTTGAAATTACGACAGCAATTAAGAGTAGTGAAAATATAATTGTTAATGCGAATAATTCAAGTAGACCAACAAGATAATTAGTCGCTAACAATTTTCTTCGACTAATTGGTGCGGAGTAATACTGATCGACTAATCGACGATTTTTACTAAATTCAAACTGTAAAACTGGGACAACGAAAGTTAAAGCTCCTAGAAACACAATGATGCGATCAATCGGTGGGAAATTAATCGAATAGGATATGCTTTCATCATAAGCCGTATAAACAAAATAATAGTTTTCGGTTGCAAGCTCCGGCAAGATAATTGTGATTAAAGCGACGACAAACATAATGGAAAACGGCCAAATGACTTTTTGTAAAGAATAAATAAAATACTTTTTCATTTGAGATACCCCCGATTTTCCACTTCATAGATAAATAGTTCTTCAAAACTAATCGCAATTTTATCGATTAGAAGTGGTTTTAATTTTTCTAACCGTTTAGTCACTTCTTTTTCATTACCACGGAGGACAATTTGCACAATTCGTCCCTCGATGTGAATAAATAATTTGTCAAATTCAGCGAATAACGCTGCTTCGACTGGTTCTTTAAAAGCGATTTGATATTTATGCACATTATTCATTGTTTCTTCGAGTTGACCTGAACTCGCAATTTCTTGATGATCAATGATGCCATAAGCATCACAGATATCTTCTAGCTCTCGTAAGGAGTGCGAAGAAATAATAATTGTTGAATGATAGTCGCTTGATAGGGCAATTAAATGCCGTTTAAGTGTTAAACGCGCGAGCGGATCAAGACCATCAAACGCTTCATCAAGCAATAAATACTTTGGCCTTGTAGCGACCGCTAAAGCAATAAATAGTTGGCGTTTCATCCCTTTGGAAAAATTATTAATTGGGGTGTTAAGTTGAAGATTAAAAACTTTTACCAACTCTTTAAAAGCGATTTCATCAAATTCATAAAACGTTTGGTAATAGGAAATTAAATCTTTACCTCGCGTGTTAAATGTATAAAACGGGTCATCAGGCAAAAAGAAGATGTCTTTTTTTACGTTAGGATTATCATAAACATCTTGACCGTTATAAAGCACTTTTCCTTGTTCACCTTGGTAGATGCCGGACATTAATCGTAATAAAGTAGACTTACCTGCTCCGTTAATACCGACTAAACCAAATATTGTTTGATCTTCAATGCGGAGATTCAAATTATTTAGTACTAACTTCGGTCCGTAACTCTTACTGAGGTTTTTAATTTCAATCATAGTTAATTGCTCTCCTTATAGACGTCATAAACGATTTGCAGTAGTTTTTCCTGATTTAAACCCGACTTTTTAATCACGGTAATTGCGGTATGTGCCGCCTTCATCAGTAAGGCTTTGTCTTTTTCCTGCGCGAGGACAAAAAAACCTTTTTGTGGAATCGACACAATATAACCCGCTTCCTCTAGCTGCGCATATGCACGACCAACGGTATTTGGATTAATACCTTTTTCGGTTGCTAATTCGCGAATCGATGGAAGACGATCATCAGCTTTTAGCACACCTAAAATAATGTAACGTTTATACGTTTCAAATAATTCTAAGTAAATTGGGGTTTTTGTCATTGGGACCCTCCATCTGTATTAATTGTTGTATTAACTGTACTAATTATAATCAGCCAAAATACTAAAATCAATAGGCTTAAAATAATATTTTTAAAAAGAGAAAAAAATATTCAAAAAAGGGAATAAAAAAATCCCCCAAAGTTTTTTCTTAGTATAATTTCTTTAATTACCTAAGTTTAACTTTTGGGGGAATTTTCACTCTAGATGGTGCAGCCAGAGAGAATCGAACTCTCACGAGTTACCCCATACGCCCCTCAAACGTACGCGTCTACCAGTTCCGCCATGGCTGCAGCGAAAAATATTATAGCAAAAAGCAAACGAATAGCAAATTAATTATCATGATTATTGAGAGTTTTTTCTTGATTTTCTTCTTGTAGTTCAACCTGTGTATCATTCAAGTCATTTTTTGGCTTAAATAATATTAACTTGCGAGAAACGTAGTTATAAATTAATACAATCCCAGTAGCGAACGCAAAAACAAAAGAGTTCCACCAAAAATTGCTATTTAAAGGAATAATAATCTCACCCAAACCTTTAATGCCAATATTGAGAAATAATCCAACGATGCCGAGTAACACAAAAATAGCATAACCACCAATCGAACGAGCGGTCTTTTTGTTAGCAACGTTACGGAAAACAAATAAAATAGAAAAAATGTAATTCACAATTACACCAAAAGTAAAACCAATTAATGTCGCATACACAGTGCGCGGGGTGACTTTAATAAAACCATCAAACCAAGCTTGATCGCTGATTCCTGCAAGAACAAGATAATAAGAAAGATTATAAAATAAATAATCAACCGCAGTAGCTCCACCGCCGACGATTAAAAAACGGATAATTTCGTTGATTGTTTCTTTCTTAATTCTTTTCATAGGCTTAATTCTATCACGTTTATCGAAGAATTATTATTGATATTATCGCGACAAATAAGCACTATCGTCTAATTTATTAATAAATGCACTGTGGTATAATGTGATTTACGTTCGAAAGAAATGCGTTTAGCTTTTATGAATAAACAAGCAAAAAAAATATCACAACTTACGCCGGAAGAAATAAAAAATCGTAATCGCAAGCGGCTTAAACGCATGCTTGGTTGGATTTTAATATCGATTAGTTTAGTAATTGTCGGTGTTGTCATGTATCTCGCACTCAAAGATGATATGCCCGCTAATATTGGTGATTTTTTTGCCGTATTTGGTACTTTCTTTCCACAATGGCCCTACTTGCTCGGGGCGGTTGGCATGCTTTTCATCGGTGTTTTTGCTTCAATGTTAAGATTCAACTTTTTAATTCATGCAAGCAATGGTCGTTGGTATCCCAAAGATTCATTACGCGCTCACATTATTGGTAAATATTATGATTTTATTACGCCTTATTCGATTGGCGGTGAACCTTATCAAATCTATCACTTGCGGAAGTGCCACCTTACTTCTGGTCAAGCATCAAGCGTGACTTTAATTAATCTTTATACTTCGCGTTTAGCGTTTCTATTTGTGTGTATTGGTTTGTTTATTGCGTTCCCGTTTGTTGTTGAAGAAGATTGGGTACGCATTTTATCAATTATTGGTGCCTTACTCACAACCTTGCTTCCCTGTACTTGGATGTCACTAACGTTCTCGCGGCGGTTTTCCAATCTTGTTGTACGCGTGTCTCATCGTTTAATTGATCGTTTAAAATTAAAAAAGGGCACGATTTATAAAGAAAAAATTTATAATTTCGTCCAAGAATATAAGCAAGCAATTGCAATATTCAAAGGGCATAAGGAAGTATTGTTTGTCGTGATTCCGCTGGCGATCATTGCCCATCTTGCTTTTCTTGCAGTTCCTTATTTTGCCATTATGGCCGTTCCTAGTAGTGAATTGTTGATAAGTCCAAATAGTATCAACTTTTTTCAAGTAGTGGCAGAATGCATGTACGCGATAAACTTCACTGCGATTGTTCCGACACCCGGTGGTATTGGTGGTGCAGAATTTTCCTTTACTGAGATTTTTAAAGGCTATGTTGATGGTTCCTATTTATTATGGGCAATGCTAGTGTGGCGCTTTTTAACTTTTTATCTTTATATCATCGTCGGATTAATCCTAGTGATTATTTCCGCAGGATTTAAAAAACGGGCAAAGAATCATCCGAAAATCCATTTAGAAAAACCCGCCACCTTCCAATTTATTGATAATTTCTATCCGTTTATCGATGGTGTGGTGAAAGTTGTTGATAACTACGCCATCGAACTAAATAAAGGGGATTATCCGACCACTGTTATTGGCCCGTCCTATCATAATCATGATGCTAATAATGATCATTACTCTTACCCAGTTATTCGTGTGCCAGCACGGAAATTTAAATGGCTGGAATATGATATTGCGAAAGTCCGTGTTCCCAAGGCCGTCAAAAAAGCGGTGCTAAATCAAGAGCCCGTGATTTTGCACGCCCATGCCCCGTTCTTTGTTGGTCATTATGCTCTCAAACTCGCAAAAAAGTATGATTTACCTTTGGTCGCGACCTTTCACTCTAAATTTTATGATGATTTTTATGCTACATGTCACTCTCATTTGATTAGTAAATTAGCATTGAAATATGTGATTTCTTTTTATCATGCCTGTGATGAAGTGTGGACCGTCTCAAACTACGCATCAGAAGTTTTGCGCGCTTACGGTTATCACGGGGTGATAAAAGTCATTAAAAATGGAACCAACTATATCCCACGAGAGTTTAGTGAAGAAGAACTAAAAACTTATGCTACAAAATATCATATTGATCGCGCTAAGAAAAATCTTCTTTTTGTTGGTCATTTAATTGAGCAAAAAAACATTAAACTGACCATCGCCACCTTTAAAGAACTTCATGAAATGGATCCATCTTATGCTTTAACAATCTTAGGTATTGGTGGCCATGAAACCCAACTTCATCAATATGCCCGCAGTTTGGGAATCGAAAATAAAATTAATTGGATTGATGGTCAAATAGAAACCGATGATATTCAAGTGATTTATGCATTAGCTGATTTGTTTTTCTTCCCTTCGCTATATGAAACCTTCTCAATTGTGTTACGCGAAGCAGCAACGATGAAAACGCCGGCGCTTGTTGCGTGTGGCGGGGCCACCGCGGAAGCAATTATTGACGGAGAGAATGGGTTTATTGCCCCAGCGTCTTTACCTGATTTAAAAAATAAAATTATCGAAATTTTTGCTCATCCCGAAAAATTAAAAAACGTGGGCGAAGAAGCGCAACGGACCATCCCCGAAACATGGCCAAAAATTATTGATGAAGTCGCCGAAAACTATGAAAGAGTGGTCAAAGAATTCAATGTCCGCCTCCAAGTCAAAGAATAAAAAATATCGCCCTCATTATTGGGTGCAATATCTTTTTTACGCCATTATGAAGCCACTTCTTTACATAGTGATTCGCTTTGGCCATAACGTTCATTTTGTGCGTAATGGTTATCAGTTCCCACGCGGAGCCTTTTTGGTCATTAGTAATCATCATAACAATTGGGACCCTTTTTATTTGAATTTCTTTATGTTTAAGCGTATTCCCCATTTTATTGCGAATGAAGAAGTATTTTATAACAAATTTACCGCTTTTTTGGCCGGTATAATGCTTGGTCAAATAAAACGGGGAATGACATTCACCGACTTAGGCTACTTTCGCATTCTCCAACGTTATGTGCAGGATGGTAAAGTTATTGGTGTTTATCCTGAAGGTGATATCTCGATGTTTGGTGACACTTTACCGGTTGATATTTCGATTGCTAAATTAGCTAAAATGTTAAAAATACCGGTGGTTTGTACGCGCGTCACCGGTGGACACTTACGTTCACCCCGGGTCGCTAAGTTTGCTCGCCATTCCCGAATTACTTATGCAATCACTGATTTGATAGGTGTTGATGAAATTAATAAGACGCCACTTGATACGCTTTATAAACGCATGCACGCTGGTATTGTCCACTCCGAAAACACTTGGCAAAAATCCGCCAATGTTAAAACGGGTGCTCGCCATCTTCGGGCAAAATGGTTAGAAATCGGCTTTTTCTGGTGTCCACAATGTCATCAATTTGAGAGTTTTTATTCACGTGATAACGAACTCTACTGTCGAAACTGCAATTTTCATTTACACGCCAATCGATACTATCGTTTTGATTATCCTGATGATCCGAATAACACCTATCCACATCTGGAAAATAGTAGTGACTTTAATGCTAGACAAATAGTCGCCCTCGAAGAGCATATCGCCCAGTTTTCAAAGAATAACCCTCTAGTTTGGACGGTGGATAATATTCGTTATCATCAGGCGGCTAATCATCACATGTTTAAACATCATTACGATGTTGGGCGTTTTCTTATGTATGTCGACCATTTGGATGTGATTAATACTAAAGGCGTAGTTGTCTACCACATTATGTGGCGTGATATCATCTCGACGATGGTTCAGTATAAAGATGTATTTGAAATCAAGCTACCCGATTACCGCCTTCGTCTTTATAAGAAAAAAGGTACTTGGAACGGTTATCTTTATGTCGAAACCTTGAAACGTTTGCTGCGCGATTATCAATAAATCGTGTATAATATAGAAGATTATTTGGAGGATATTTATATGCGTAAAATCTTAGTGGAAACAAGTGCCCGGCACATCCATTTATGCCCAGCAAGTTTTGCTTATTTATTTGGTGAAGATGCGCAGTTAGAACCACGGAGTCCTTTAAGTCAACCGGGTCAATATGCATCAACTTCCAGGCTTACACTAGTTGGACCAAAACGCAGTATTGAACGCGTCATTATTCTTGGGCCACTACGGAAAGCTGACCAAGTGGAAATCTCCTTAACTGATGCGCGGACGCTTGGTGTTAATGAAGTGCCCGTTCGGGAAAGTGGCGATACCAAAAATAGTGCACCGATTAAAATTCGTAATGATCAAAACGGACGCGAAATCACAATCAGTGAGGGTTTAATTATCGCCAAACGTCATATCCACATGACGCCAGCTGATGCCGAAGAGTTTCAAGTCAAGGATAAAGATGTTGTTGCGGTGCGCGTTATGAGCCCCGCCGGTCGTTCGTTAATTTTTGATGATGTTATCGTGCGCGTGCGCGCTGATTTTGCATTGGCGATGCACATTGATACGGACGAAAGTAATGCTGCTGGACTTGAAGGCGAAGTCTACGGCGAACTGTTAAAAATCTAAAAAATCTTTAAATAAATTAGAGGTCAATGACCTCTTTTTTTATTTGTGTTTTACTTGATTTTTTCGATTATAAAGCCGATAATATAGAAAACTTTGATACTTCTTATCCCGAACTGCGCTACAAGGATGCAAAAGCGTAGTAGCAACTCTCACTGACGAGTAAGTGCTTTCCTGAGCAGGGACCACACCCTGAACGATAAGAGGCGGAAATGCTAGCACAGCTAAACTTTCCATTGTGGGAAAGTTTTTTCTTTAAAAGGAGTGTTATTTTATGCCTAAACAAAAAATTCTCTTTTCTTCGGAATCGGTATCAGAAGGCCATCCCGATAAAGTCGCCGATCAAATTAGCGATGCGATTCTTGATGCTTGTTTAGCACTTGATCCGGAAGCGCGCGTAGCGTGTGAAACTTTTGTGACCAAAAACTTTGTGCTTATTTCGGGTGAAATTACGATGCGGGGAAGCGTTGATTACACCTCGATTGCCCGCCAAACAATTGCTCGCATTGGTTACACTGATCCTAGACTAGATTTTGCTAGCGATACAGTTGAAATCGATGTGCGCATTCATGAACAAAGTCCGGATATCGCGCAAGGCGTTAATCGGGGAAAATTATTAGAACAAGGTGCCGGTGACCAAGGAATTATGTTTGGTTATGCTTCTAACGAAAGTGAAGGCTATATGCCATTAGCGATTGGTGTCGCCCATAAACTCGTTCGTGTTGCTTCAAATTTACGGCGCGAAGGACACTTCCCTGGGGCACGTCCGGATATGAAATCCCAAGTCACGATTGATTATAGTGATGCCGACAATATTCGCATTGATAAAGTTTTAATGTCGGTTCAACATGATCCTGATGTAGATATGCAGACCTTCCGCGATTTTATTTATCAACAAATCATGTTGCCCGTGGTCGCATCATTCCAATTAAACAATGATTTCACTTATTTAATTAACCCAACTGGCCGTTTTGTGACCGGTGGTCCCGCCGGGGATACCGGCTTAACTGGCCGAAAAATTATTGTCGATACTTATGGGGGAACCGCCCGTCATGGGGGAGGATGTTTCTCCGGGAAAGATGCTTCAAAAGTTGACCGCAGTGCGGCTTATATGGCGCGCTATATCGCCAAAAACTTAGTAGCTGCCGGCGTTGCCGACCGGCTTGAAGTGCAACTTGCTTACGCCATTGGTGTCGCTGAGCCACAATCGATTTCGCTTGCCACCTTTGGAACTGCCCATTATTCCGATGAAATAATTTTATCGGTGATTAATGATGTCTTTGACTGCCGCCCGGGGGCGATTATTGCTCAATTTAATCTCAAGCAACCAACGTTTAAATATCAAAGTCTTGCGGCCTACGGACATTTTGGGCGGCCAGACCTTGATTTACCTTTTGAAAAGCTCGATCAAGTCGCAGCGATTAAAAAAGCTTTAAAAAAGTATAAAAACTTAAAATAAGAGGTGGTAAATCTACTTCTTTTTTTATCAAGAGAAAAAAAATTTGAGAAAAATTGTATTTTCTTAACATAAGAAGAAAAAAAACAGTAAAATAAAATTGTGGGAGTCCACAAATCTTATCGAAGGAGCACGATATATGAAATATCAGATTGTCGGTAAAAACATTGAAGTGACGGAAGCAATCCACAAAGCGATTGTCAAGAAACTCAAACGGATGGAAAAGTACTTCGTGATCAATGATGATGTGACATGCCGCGTTGTTGTTCGTTCTTACAAAGTTGGGGCGAAAGTTGAAGTCACAATCTTTACTTCGAAGCTCAATTTCCGAGCAGAAGTACGAGATGAAGATCTCTATGCGGCGATTGACCTTGCGGTTGATAAGCTTGAAGGACAAATGCGTAGATTAAAGACACGTCTCGATCGGACTAATCGTCCAGGACTTGGAGAATCCATTGCATTAGAAAATATTCAAGAAGAAAAAATCGAAGATGAAACTGATGAAGTTGTGCGGACAAAATCAATTTTCCTTGAACCGATGGCGTTAGATGAAGCAATTTTACGGATGGAAGCACTTGGTCATAGTTTCTTCATGTATTTAGATGCTGACGATAACTTAATTTCGATCCTTTATCACCGTAATGATGGCGGTTACGGCATCATTCAAGCGGAGAATAAATTACAATAAATTTTGTTTATCAAGATTTGTAGAAGAAAGCCATTCACTAGAATGGCTTTTTTTCTTGTTTATAATTTATAATAATTTGGTATGATTAATGACATGAAGCGCTTATTGCTTGCGGCCGATTTAGACGGCACCCTCTTTTATCCTAAACGCTTTCGGTCGATGATTAGTAAGCGAAACTTGAAATTTTTACGCGCATTTATCGACGCTGGAAATCGCTTTGTTGCGATTACTGGTCGCAGTGATCGTTATATGCAGAAAATGAAAAAAGTTATTCAACGGCCGTTTGATTTTATCGGATGTAATTCCGCCGTGATAGTTGCGGATAATAAATATGTTTCTGAATCATTTCTCCCGAAAGTAATTAATCAAGTGATTGATGATTTAAATGATTTGTTTGATGTCCGCGGTTTGTTGCTTTTAGGTGAAAATTCGCCAATTATTGTCACGGGTCCTGAACGTGGGTGGTTAGCGATTAAAGGCATGGAAATATTTTATAAATCGCAAGGAGCATATTCTGAGGATTTTGTTGTTGATCACCACCATTTTTACCGGATGATTAATGAAGGTAAAGCGTATAAACTCATGGTCTTTTTTGGCTATTCAAAAAAGAAGAAAGAGTACGCTTCTAAGGTCAATTCTTATTTACGTGAACATTATCCGGATATTGAAAGCGCTTGGTCGGGATCAGTCGTCGAAATTACCGCGAAAAATATATCAAAAGGAAATGGTTTACACGCCTATTCACAGTATCGAAATATCGCTCCGGATGATATAATAGTCGTAGGCGATTCGGGGAATGATATCTCGATGTTTAAAGCCTTTCCAAATCATTCATTTGTAATGAAACACGCTTCGCAAAAAATCAAAAAATATGCGAAACAACAAATTAAATATGTATATCAACTAGCAGGTTATATCCAGCAGTTACAAGGAGTAAAAGATGAATTCGATCAATAGTTTTATTTTAAGTATTTACCAAGTGGCGTTAATTGTTCGCGACTCATTAGAGTACACATTAAAAAATCATAAAGCCCAAGCGAAAGTTTATATTGAACGTAAACGAGCGCTAGCGGTTTTACTGCAAGACAAGTCACCGTTAATGACATTTATTGCAAATAATGGAGAAAAATCAGAAAAATTCAAAGAAAACCTTTTTAGTTTTCGTAATTATGTTTTTGGTGAAGAGGATTCAATTGTTAAAATCGTCGGTGAAGAAGTTGTTACTGATAAGGCTCAACATCTACAAATTTATGAGAGTACGGTTGGTATTTATCAAACACTAATGGATGTGATTAATGGTTATTTAAAATATGCAAGAGAGCAAAACGCCTTTGAGCAACCGATGGCGGATTTACTTGCTGCCGATGAATTCATGTTCCGCGTCACTTCTCATTTAGTACTTGTTGATGAAATATTCGAACGCTTTGGGGAATTCAATAAAGTAATGCGGGAAAACAAAGGTCAACCAGGACCTTTAACAAATTTCGTTGTGGAAGATATGAAAAAAATTAACGGCCTCATCCATTTTGAAAAAGTCCATAATCACGTTAAAGATTATCGTTACAATGCGGCCGTCGATAAAGCGCTTATTCTAATCGAACTGATGGAAGGTAAACGTCAACTCGAACCAGGCAAAACCTTTCCGGAAACTTATCAAGAAACACGAGCGGCATTTGCTGGCTTGATTGGTGAAGTCGAAGCTTCGTGGCGGACCCAATTCCAAAAAGTGATGGATGACGCTGTTGAATGGTCGAAAACACAGGCGAAAAAGGGAGAAAACCTCGCCTAGGAGGTGTAATAAATGAAAAAAGCTACATTAAATAGTTTACGGACAATTCGCAAATCGCATCGGATGACCTTGGCAGACCTCGCGAATAAAATTAAAGTTTCAAAAGCTTACCTATCGATGATTGAAACTGGTAAAAGAACACTTGATTATTTATTAGCGATTAAAATTGCTGCGGTATTTCAATTAAAGCCCGATCAAATTTTTTATAATGATTTAGTTAGATCAAACTAATCTTTATATTGATTGATCGTAGTTTTCCGCTTGGAGTCAAAAGCAAGTTATGGTATTATTTTCAAGGACTAACGAGGAGAAAATGACGTTATGGAAAAGAAACAAAGAAAAATCGCAGTCGGTGAAATAGTTGGTTATAGTATTGCCGGTGCAATTAGTGTTGGTGGTTTAGTTTGGTTGATATTTGGCATTATTGCCGATTACTTAAAACCATATGGTAGCAACTGGATTCAAAAAGGCGAAGCCGCTTTCAGCAATTGGATTGGCGTTGAACTTTCCTTCCGTTTCTGGGGCTTAATTGTATTTCTGATTGGCGTTTCCATTTTCTTAATTGTTGTGAGTCGCTTTGCCAAAAAAGCTGATTTAGAAAACGATAAACGCGCGCGGCGCGCTCAACGTTTAATTGTTGAAGCAGAAATTGAAGAAAATATGGACACTGCTGCTAACGAAGAAGTCGATAGCGTAAATCCCGACCAGCTTCCCTAAAAAAACAAATATTTAGAACAAAAGAACCATCAGCTGATGGTTCTTTACTTTTATCTGGACAATCTTAGATTACTTGGACGACGCCACTAAAGAGCGGAACATGATATTGATCAGTTAGAATATAAGCAAAGGCGCGGTCAATGATAAAATCTTGATAAACATCAGTGTAAGTTTCGACTGGAGCACTGGTATTACACATTTGCACAATGGTAACGGCCGCTCCTTCGATTCCCGTTTTATCGACGGTGAGCTTTGTCTTATGAATGACTTTTTCGCAGTACATACTCGCCTCACTTAGCGGTGTGAAATCGCATTTAGCGGTAAATAGTGTATTGATATTAAAGGCGTTTTTTAAAACTGGCTTAACATCATTTTCACTTTCCGCATCAAACTCGGGGAAAAGAATACGCGTATTCATCCGTTCCATTGTTTCATTATTTTCTGCTTGATAATCACGAATTGCGTTAACCGTTTGGAAGGTTTCACTAATTAATAAATCATTTAAAGCGACATCTTCATCGGGCAAAATAAACTTTAACTGATAACCATTAGTGGTCGAGGTATAAAACGATTGATAATTTTCTCCGCGATAGATATTTCCCGGAATGTAATAGCCTTGAAGGAATGGGAGAGTTTTTTCTTGCTTGTCAATCATTTGAAAGGTGTGCGATTGATTAGTAAAATCCAAGTCACCGCCAAAATCATTCCAAACATCTTTTACATAAAGCGTATTAATTAAAGCAATCAAAGTTGATTGATCTAATTGAAAATCTTGATCAATTAAACCACGAGTTTTTTCTTTGATAAACCCGCGGATGGCTTTATTTGCCTCCGCATTATCATTAAGAAAATCAACTGCAAAGGGGAAAGCATTATAATCGGCTGCCAGAATATCTAAAGCGGCATCTTTTAAAGTGATTTGTTCATCAAACCAAATTGAATTCGATAAATCAATGAGGCCATTGGTAATCAAATCCCCATCAGCATCAACTTTTTGATGGATTTGGTTAGCCAAAGCATAAAGCAAAGGTGTATATGTTCGTATTTGCGTAATATCCATATCTAGCGCAGTTAAGATTTCGGTTTGTGTTGGACCACTACTGGATTCAACGACGAGCGCTAACGCCATATAAAGTGATAATGGAGAAATAGCGCTATTTTCATTAACGCTAAATTCATCATGAAATCCCGCGACAAAATTGGCGGCGAAAGCATTAATTTTGCCAAGGAAAGTTTGAAATTCTTGTGCATTTATATCGTTGCCATCAAACAACATTGGTTGATCCGGTGTCCGCAATAAAAAATCGGCATAAACGGATTGGCTTTGACACGAAGTCATAAGACTAACCCCAAGTAGAAGCGCCAGTGAAGTTTTATAACGCATAAAAGATATCTCCTCTTATTAGCATTTTAACACTTTTTAAAAAAAGCTACCAATGCAGTGGTAGCTACTGATTTTTAAAAGCCCGGGGCAAAATAATTAAAGAGGGTTTTGCAATTGTTACACGATGATTGGCGGGTATTGATTCGCTTAAGAAGACATTAGATCCAACAATCACATAATCGCCAATGGTGACTTCTCCTCCGAGAATTGAAGCCCCAGAATAGATGGTGACAAAATTACCAATTGTCGGGTGACGTTTTTGATTTTTAAGTTGTTGACCACGTGATAAAGAAACGGCGCCTAATGTCACTCCTTGATACATTTTGACATGGTGTCCAATTTCAGCGGTTTCCCCAATGACAATACCGGTTCCATGATCGATAAAAAATGGTGTATCAATTTTCGCACCAGGATGAATATCAATGCCAGTGAGAAAATGCGCTTCTTCAGCGACGACACGGGCGACAAGTTTCAAATCTAATTGATAAAGAATATGGGCAATCCGGTGATAAAAAGTCGCAAGAAAACCAGGATAAGTCGCGACGATTTCTTCATAGCCATTACAGGCCGGATCACTTTCAAATGCGAATTCAATATCGTGCGTTGTCGCGCTTTTTAAAAAGTCAATCTGCGCAAAGAAAGCTGTTAATTTTGATTGGTCATCAGAAATATAACGTTTAAATAGTTTCTGTGCTTGTTTAAATCCGCGTGCTTGATTTTGACACTTGAAAAAATGAGGAAAGGTGACTTTCCGGATTATCTCAACAAACGTCGCAATGTGTTTGCGATTTAATAATTTACAAGGTTCTAGTTCCATGAGTAACGTTCTCCACCATCGGGGAAGATAATTACAATCTTCTCACCTTCAAGATTATACTTCTTTATATAGTTAATTGCTCCTAATAAGGCCGCTCCAGAAGAAATGCCGACAAATAAACCTTCTAATTCATAAATAAGTTTTGCCATTTGAATGGCTTCTTCATCATCGACCGCGATAAAGTCATCGACCATCTTTTGATCTAGAATAGGTGGGATAAAATTAGCGCCAATCCCTTGAATCTTATGTTTATTGGCATAACCTTCCGTTACTAAGGGGGATTGTTTGGGTTCGACACCAACAACTTTAACGGTTTTATTATTTGCCTTAAAGTAACGACCAATTCCAGTAATCGTGCCACCGGTCCCAAAACCGGCAATCACATAAGTGACATCAGGAACTTGAATTTGGATTTCTGGAGCGGTGTGACGGAAATGGGCTAAAACATTAGCGGGATGTTCAAACTGCCCAAAAATAATGGAATTAGGGATTTGCTGATTTAACTCCACTGCCCGATCTTTACATTGTTGAATATTACCATCAATAATTTCAAGTTCGGCTCCATACGATTTAATAAGTTCTCTTCTTTGTAAAGACATTGAAGCCGGCATGACAATAATAATATGATAACCAAGTTCTTTACCAAAAGCTGATAAAGATATACCAGTATTACCAGATGTCGCTTCAATAATTGTTGAACCAGGATGAATCACACCTTTTTCTTGGTAGTCTTTAAGAATTTCCATGACCGCGCGATCTTTAACGGATCCGGCAGGATTTTCTTTTTCTAATTTCGCAAAAAGATGACATTTAAGATTAAAATGTTTTTCAATGTTAGATAACTGTTGGATAGGGGTATTACCAACGAACAAGGTTCTATTTTTTTCCACTTTATTAATTATAAAAGTAATCCAATAAATAGTGAAGCAAGATACCATCTTAAGCATTGTTTGTATTTATTTGATTGAGGAAGTAGGACAATAATACATTATTAATATATTTAGAATTTGCAATCATGCACTATCAGCACATATACGTTATTCAATATCTACAGAAAGAGCCTAGTGATAATTAGTAGAAAAATCAAATTTTTGAATTTATATGGAAATTACGATACGTAAAAAAAGTTAAGTAATTTATTTTCAATATAAAAAATCCCTTTCTCAAAGCATAAATGCCTAAAAAAGGGATCATATTCATTCACAATGG
>Ga0265295_1000372_pt1 | contig 91671 bp, 85 predicted proteins | sample Munlansysbiofilm_FD_192503 | JGI IMG/M metagenome (GOLD analysis project Ga0265295, IMG submission 192503) | Leachate microbial communities from a municipal landfill in Southern Ontario, Canada - Methane capture system biofilm | ecosystem: Engineered > Solid waste > Landfill > Unclassified ... | reverse complement strand
ACCTCATCCATTTCTAAGCGGATCGTTTTTTTACTGTCATCAATGCGGATTTTCATCGAGGTGTATTTGTTACGCTCGATGCGCCATGCATTGTCGAATTGTGATTTTTCTTCGTTCAGCGACTCTACTCGGCTTTCTAGTGTTGCAATTTCTTCTTTATTAATTAGGCCGAGTCTGGCTGGTGGTACTGTACTGGCGGTTGAGGGTGGGTTGTTGGTTTCGCTACGCTCTTGTAACGCTCCGCTACTTACTGCTTCCTTAGCGAAAGCATATTCAAAGGCCAGTAGACTGCTAATAAAAAATACACTCATTAGCACATAGGCTATTGGTCTTTTTAAGATGCCTGACGAGCTTTTTATACGCATGTCGCTCTCTACAGTTATCGAGCAATTTCTTTGTATCCCCATATTCGAACTCGCCTATTCAAGTATTGATGTGTGAGTTTGGCGTGCTTATAAGCACATATACCCAGCATGTATGATTTCGTTGTATTTATTATTCAGCCTGGTGTAAACGTTCTATCTTGTTGAGGCATTTAGTCGTCCGTCATGCGTGATTTTTAATTGTTTTATTGGTGGCTAATATAGGCTGTTTTGCAACTAGACCTACAAGCGCAATAAAACAAGAAGCACCTTTCAATTTTAAAATATGAGCTAGAACACCGTGCTCACAACTGTGTTGGCTTCTATCAATAAGACCTTATTAGTGTCTGAGAGTCCCAAGCATGGCTAGATGCCACCTCATTAAGCCACAATAAAAAAAATTCATCAATGCGGCAAATAAGCAGTTATGAATCACTGATAACCTGATGTAAGTGCGCGGCTTTGACGCAATATAAGTGCTGTAGGTGGTCGCAGGTGTTGGTTTAGTCGTTTGGCTTGTGTTAATTGCCGTGTTGCGAGTTGACTCGAAGGGGCGTGTGCATTTTTGAAGGCGGCGCGGTTGCCCTAGTGAACCGTGCGATGAATAACCAGTTACCCCTGTGAAGAGGCGGGGGTGAGGTGTTTCGTTGTTGCTGTTGCGGAGCCGCTGTTTAAGCTCGTTGTTCTATCAGTCAGAGCAGGTCGTCAGGTATATAAACCTTAAATTAGGCTCATAAAAAAGCCCCTAAGTCCGAAAACTTAAGGGCTAAAGAAATTGGTGCCTCGAGGGAGAATCGAACTCCCACGTTGTTACCAACGGTGGATTTTGAATCCACTGCGTCTACCAATTCCGCCATCGAGGCATGGCGCGGAAGTATAGAGATGGTTTGTAGATCGGTCAAATGATTTCGCATGGTCAGATGCAATTATTTCCGTTAAGCTTTGCGCCCTCTTATTAATGATCACGATTATGCGCGTTGCACACTTCCAATTTGATTTACCTGATGAGCTGATTGCTCGCTATCCTCTTGCTGAGCGTCGTGCCAGTCGCTTATTGGTACTGGATGGGCCGAGTGGCGCGATTGCCCATCAGCAGTTTGCTGATTTACTCAATTATTTACGCCCGGGCGATTTGATGGTGTTTAACAACACACGAGTCATTCCTGCGCGCCTGTTTGCTAAAAAAGTGACGGGCGGCAAGCTTGAAGTGTTGGTTGAGCGGGTGCTGGATACTGACCGCGTATTGGCGCATGTGCGTGCCAGTAAAGCGCCTAAGGTTGGTAGCGTTATTGAGTTTGCAGAGGGTGCGCAAGCCACGATGCTGGCGCGTCATGACAGTTTATTTGAGTGGCAGTTTTCTGAGCCGGTTTTACCGCTGCTTGAGCGCATTGGTCATATGCCTCTGCCGCCTTATATGGAACGCGCAGATGAGCTGGATGATCGTGAGCGTTATCAAACCGTGTATGCCGAACATGCTGGCGCTGTTGCTGCGCCAACGGCTGGTTTGCATTTTGATGATCAAATGCTGGCCAGTATCCGTGAGTTGGGTGTTGAGACTGCTTTCGTTACTTTGCATGTTGGCGCGGGTACTTTTCAGCCCGTGCGTGTGGCGACTCTAGAGGAGCACCAGATGCACCATGAGTGGCTGGAGGTGTCGCAGCGTGTGGTTGATGCAGTGGCTGCTTGTAAAGCACGTGGTGGACGGGTGATTGCTGTTGGCACGACCAGTGTGCGTTCTTTAGAGAGCGCGGCGCAAGCGACTGGCGCGTTGCAGGCATTTGCGGGTGAAACTGATATCTTTTTATACCCAGGGCGTTCGTTTCATGTGGTTGATGCGCTGGTCACTAATTTTCACTTATCTGAATCAACTTTATTGATGTTGGTTGCTGCGTTCGCGGGGTATCCGGAAACTATGGACGCGTATCGCAGTGCGGTAGAACAGCGTTATCGGTTCTTCAGTTATGGTGATGCCATGTTTATTACGCGTAATCCGCAGCCACGCAGTCCTAAGGAGTAATGCATGTCTTTTATGCAGTTTGATTTATTGGCAACCGATGGTCGTGCACGGCGCGGACGTTTAACTTTTCCACGCGGTGTCGTGGAAACGCCTGCATTTATGCCGGTGGGCACCTACGGTACGGTTAAAGGCATGTTGCCTCGCGATATCGAAGCGATTGGCGCACAGATGATTTTGGGTAACACCTTTCATTTATGGCTGCGTCCCGGCACGCAAGTGATTCAAGAACACGGCGATTTGCATAATTTTATGCAGTGGCAGGGTCCTATTTTAACGGACTCAGGTGGCTTTCAAGTGTTCAGTTTGGGTGCTATGCGTAAAATTAAAGAAGAGGGTGTGTACTTCTCCTCTCCTGTGGATGGTGCCAAAGTATTTATGGGGCCGGAAGAATCCATGCAAGTGCAGCGTGAGCTGGGTTCTGATGTGGTGATGATTTTTGATGAGTGCACGCCATATCCTGCTGATATTGCAACGGCTGAAAAATCGATGGAGTTGTCGCTGCGCTGGGCTAAGCGCTCGAAAATTGCTCATGGCGATAATCCTTCCGCACTGTTTGGTATCGTGCAGGGTGGTATGCATGAAGAATTGCGCTTACGTTCGTTAGAAGGTTTGTGTGAGATCGGCTTTGATGGTTTAGCCATTGGTGGCTTGTCGGTTGGTGAGCCTAAAGAAGACATGATTCGCATCTTGGACTTTTTACCGGCGCATATGCCACCGGAAAAACCACGCTACTTAATGGGTGTCGGTAAGCCTGAAGATTTAGTTGAAGGGGTGCGCCGAGGTATTGATATGTTTGATTGCGTGATGCCGACCCGCAATGCGCGCAATGGCCATTTGTTTACTGATACCGGTGTGATTAAAATCCGCAATGCGGCGCATCGCCATGATCAATCACCTTTGGATGCAGATTGTGATTGTTACACTTGTCAGCATTTTTCCCGCGCTTATTTGCATCATCTGGATAAATGCGGCGAAATGCTGAGTAGTATGCTCAATACAATACATAATTTGCGACATTATCAACGCTTAATGGCGGGTTTACGAGAGGCTATCCAACAAGGTACATTGAGCGACTTTGTTGATGGGTTTTATGCGCGTCGTGGTTTACCTACGCCGCCGCTTAATTAAATAACGGACACTAATGTCTTTTTGTAATGGGAGTTGTTCATGAGTTTCTTTATTTCTGCTGCTTATGCTGATACTGCTGCCGCTGCTGCGCCTCCTGGTGGCGAGTACATGCAGTTTATTTTGCTGGCTGGTTTTTTGGTGATTTTCTACCTGATGATTTGGCGTCCACAAGCTAAGCGTGCCAAAGAACATCGTAACTTGGTGGGTGGTTTGCAGAAAGGTGATGAGGTAGTCACCAGTGGTGGTATTGCTGGAAAAGTGACTAAAGTGACTGATGATTTCTTAGTCATTGAAGCGTCAGATACTGTTGAATTAAAAATTCAAAAAAGCGCAGTGATCGCAGCATTGCCAAAAGGCACTTTAAAAGCTATTTAAGTACTTCTTGTGCCGGGCGGTTGTATTTCAGGGTTGCCAGTGCAGCTCTGAAATACGCTGCCCGATTTGCGTTATATTCGATTAGTTTTGGCTGAATCTGTTTCGGCCACATAAGCGGGCGGTGTCATGCTCAACAAGTATCCTTTATGGAAATATCTGCTGATCGTAGCGATTCTTTCCATCAGTTTTATTTACTCTGCACCCAATCTTTACCCTGATGATCCAGCCATTCAAGTCACCGGTGCCAGTAGCGCATTAGAAATTGAACAGGCTGATTTGGATCGTGCAACTGCGGCGCTGACGGCAGCGGGAATTGAGGTTAAAAGTGCCGCTTTAGAAACCCGCGGCGGCCTGTTGCGATTAGCGCGTAGGGATGACCAACTACCCGCTAAAGACGTTGTGCGCAAGGCCTTAGGTGATGAGTATGTGGTTGCTTTGAACCTTGCCGCGACAACGCCGCAATGGTTGCGCAGTCTCGGGGCCAGCCCGATGAAGCTCGGTCTTGACTTGTCCGGTGGTGTCCACTTCTTACTTGAAGTCGATATGGATAAAGCGATTACTGCACGTATTAAGGTGCATGAGAGCGAAGTTAAAAGCCTTCTGCGTAAAGAGCGTATTCGTTATCGCAGCTTGCCGAACATCGAAAACGGCGTACAGCTTGGTTTTGATGATGAAGCAACTTTAAGCAAAGCGCGCAGTTTGATTCGTAAAGACTTCGCTGATTTTGAAATATTAGCGGCTGAGTTAAATGGCAAGCCAGTGCTGCGTTTAACTTTGTTACCGGCCAAAATGACCGAAATCCGTGAATACTCAATCAAGCAAAACTTAACCACGGTGCGTAACCGTGTGAATGAGCTTGGTGTGGCTGAGCCATTGGTGCAGCGTCAAGGTGCTAATCGCATTGTGGTTGAATTACCTGGCGTCCAAGATACCGCAGAAGCTAAGCGTATTCTGGGTAAAACGGCTAACCTTGAGTTTCGCTTAGCGGCCGCGTTAGATGCGCCGCGCGCCACGACCGAAATGTATGAGTTTCGGGAGGAAGGTCGCCCGCCGGTTGCCTTAGAGCATAGTTTGATTATTACCGGTGATCAGGTGACGGATGCACAAGCCAGCTTTGATGAAAATGGCCGCCCGCAGGTCAATATTCGTCTTGATGGTCACGGCGGCGAGTTGATGAACCGTGCTACGCGTAATGATATTGGTCGCAGCATGGCCGTGGTTTTTATTGAACAGCGACCAATGACGCGCTATGTCAAACAGATGGTTGATGGCGTCGAAAAAGAAGTGCCGGTACAAACTTTTAAAGAAGAAAAGCGAGTCATCAGTCTGGCAACGATTCAGTCGGCGCTGGGCAGTCAATTTCGTATTACGGGGCTAGATGGTAAAGGCGAGTCGTCTGAGTTGGCTTTGTTATTACGTGCCGGTGGCCTTGCTGCGCCAATGTACTTTGCTGAAGAGCGCACGATTGGCCCAAGTTTAGGTGCTGAAAATATTCAGCTCGGTGTGCAAGCAGCGCTGTGGGGCTTCTTATTTGTCGCGATCTTTATTGTGCTGATTTATAAGTTCTTTGGTGTGCTGGCAACAGTCGCGTTGAGCTTAAACATGATCAACCTGTTAGCGATGATGTCTTTGTTAGGTGCTACTTTAACCCTGCCAGGTATTGCCGGTATCGTTTTGACTATGGGTATGGCGGTGGATGCGAACGTATTGATTTTCTCGCGTATTCGCGAGGAGATGGCCAATGGTATGTCGCCTCAGCGCGCTATTCATGAAGGTTTTGATAAGGCTTATTCAGCGATTATTGACGGTAACCTCACGACGCTATTAGTCGGTGCGATTCTGTTTGCGATGGGTACTGGGCCAATTAAAGGCTTTGCGGTGACCTTATCGCTGGGCATTATTACCTCAATGTTCACTGCAATTATGGTGACACGTGCCATGGTTAACCTGATTTATGGTGGCCGTGACGTCAAGAAGCTGTGGATTTAAGGATATGGCAAGCATGAAACGTGTAATTAACTTTATGGGCGCGCGCCATCTGGCGTTCGTCTTCAGCTTGATAATGGTTCTCGCTTCGCTGGGCAGCTTGGCGGTTAAAGGTCTCAACTTCGGTTTGGACTTCACTGGTGGTACGCTGATTGAACTCAATTATGAGCAGGCGGCGGATTTGAATAAAATTCGTAGCCAGCTGCAAGAGGGTGCTTACCCTGATGCCGTGGTGCAAAGCTTTGGTGCGGTGAATGATGTGTTGGTGCGCATGCCTGGCGATGATCCTGAGTTAGGTAATCAGGTTGCACAGGTATTACGGCAAGACGCAGGCAGTCAAGTTACTGTGAAACGTGTTGAATTTGTCGGCCCAGCGGTCGGCGAAGAATTGCGTGATCAAGGTGGTTTGGGCATGCTGTTGGCGTTGGCCGGAATCATGGTTTACTTAGGTTTTCGCTTTCAGTGGAAATTTGGTGTCGGCGCCATTGTGAGTCTGTTCCATGATGTGATTATCACCTTAGGTGTTTTCTCCTTCTTTGAGTTTACGTTTGACTTGACTGTATTGGCGGCGATTCTAGCGATCATTGGTTATTCGCTTAACGATACCATTGTCGTGTTTGATCGTATTCGTGAGAACTTCCGCTTCTTGCGTAATACCTCATTGATTGAAAACATCAATATCTCGACTACGCAAACAATGCTGCGTACCTTGGCGACCTCGATCTCTACGTTGCTGGCAGTAGGTGCGTTGTTAGTGTTTGGTGGCGATAACCTTTGGGGCTTTGCCTTTGCCTTATTTATCGGTATCAGTGTGGGTACCTTCTCTTCCGTGTATATCGCCAGTATCTTTTTGATTTGGTTAAAGCTGACAGTGGAAGATCTGATTCCGCCTGTGAGTACTGAGGAAATTGATGAGACGCCTTAAATAGATCAGTCGAGCGCGTTATTTCGAATGTGATAAGCGTGTCTAAATACTACAAATAAGCCGTGCAGGTGTGGGAACTTGCACGGCTTATTTGTTTCCAAGGAGCGGTAAGCAAACGTTACTTGAGAGAAATAAAATGAATAAGTCGATGTTGATTGGCAGTGTGTTGGGAGCCGTTGCAGTGACAGCGGGTGGTGCTTATGCAACCTATAATATGGTAAGCGGCCCGAGTTATGCTGACGTAGTGGCTGTGAAGCCGATTACGGAAACAGTAAAGACACCGCGTCAAGAATGCCGTGATGTGGCAGTAACTAAACGTAAGCCGATTAAGGATGACAACCGTATTATTGGTACTGCAGTCGGCGCTGTGGTGGGTGGCTTGTTAGGTAATCAAGTTGGTGGTGGTAACGGTAAGAAGATCGCGACGGTTGCGGGCGCGGTAGGTGGTGGTTATGCGGGGAATAAAACCCAAGAGCATCTCCAACAAAACAACACCTATACAACCACGGAGCGTCGTTGTAATACCGAATATGATTTCAGTGAAAAAATTGCTGGCTATGATGTTAGCTATGAATTAGATGGTAAGGTGCGCACGATGCGTATGGAAGAGGATCCCGGTCGTCGTTTGCAGTTAGATGAACAAGGTCGTGTAATCTTGTCGCAAATGGCTCGTTAATAAATAGTGTATTTGCGTACTGTATAAATAAAAAAAGCGCCTTAAAGGCGCTTTTTTCGTTAAACCCTAAACTGTCTTATTTGAAGCTGCGCGGTACAAACGGTTGGATCGTCGTTAACACCGCTTTAAAGCATTTAGGTCCACCCGCGACCAGATGGCCGTGCTCTAAGAAATCGGGGTTACCATTAAAATCGCTGACTAAACCGCCTGCTTCTTGGACTAAGAGTGCGCCTGCGGCCATGTCATACTCAGACAAGCCGTACTCCCAGAATGCATCATAGCGGCCCGCAGCAACATAGGCTAAATCAAGGCTGGCGGAACCGGTGCGGCGAATACTTGCAGATTGTACTGCTAAGTCTTTAAACATCGACAGATAGTTGTCCATGTGCTCAAGCTGGCCTTCACGAAATGGGAAGCCTGTAGCGATCAATCCATCGTCCAGTGTTTTACGTTTGCTGACACGCATGCGGCGGCCATTAAAGGCTGCGCCATTGCCGCGGCTGGCAGTAAATTCTTCTTGGCGAACGGGGTCGATAATGACGGCATGTTCAATGCGTCCACGGTATTTGCAGGCAATGCTGACCGCAAAATGAGGTACGCCACGAATAAAGTTGCTGGCGCCATTTAGCGGCTCAATGAGCCATTCGTAGTCAGCGCCTTCGCCTTTGCCGACAATATGACCGCTTGCTTCGGCATTAATGCCGTGGTCGGGATGGGCTTTAAGAATGGCGGTAATAATGGCTTGTTCGGCGGTGCGATCAATCTCAGTGACGTAATCTTTTGCGTCTTTTTCACTTGCTGAGACCGCATCTAAGCGCTCAATCGAACGAACAATTAATTCACCTGCGCTACGAGCAGCGCGCAGCGCGATATTCAGCATAGGCTGCATGAAAAGTCACCGGAGGTTGTTAAAGAAGAGCACATATTCTAACAGAAAGCATTGCTAAGGTGTGCAGTTGCGTTGTTCTTTTTCATGGCGTGATTGCAGAGGCTTCGGTAAGCTTGTGTTCTTTGCTTTAATAACCTGCATTTAATATGCAAATTGGAGTCCCTTGTGCTGGATAAAATTCGCGTGGTTTTGGTTAACACCAGTCACCCGGGAAATATTGGTGGCGCCGCCCGAGCGATGAAAAACATGGGGCTTAAGTCCTTGGTCTTGGTTGACCCGGAAAAGTATCCGCACCGTGATGCCCATGCGCGCGCCGCCGGCGCTGATGATGTTTTAACGAGTGCGCGAGTGGTTGCGACGTTAGAGGAGGCGCTGCAAGGTTGTAGCGTCGTTTTGGGTACCAGTGCGCGTGATCGTCGCATTCCTTGGCCGCTACTGGACCCTCGTGAAGCCGCTGATACTTGCTTGCAAATGTGGCAAGCCGATCATGAAGCTGAGGTTGCAGTGGTTTTTGGTCGTGAGTATGCCGGTCTTACCAATGAAGAGTTGCAGCGCTGTCAATACCATATTCATATTCCTTCTGATCCAGAATTTAGTTCTTTGAATCTAGCTACGGCCGTGCAGGTGTTGAGTTATGAGTTGCGTATGGCGTGGTTGAAAGCCACGCAACAACCCACTCATATGCCTGAAGTCGAGGCAACTGGCGTGCTTGGTTCGACGCCTGCGACTCACGATTCGCTAGAATTGTTTTATGGGCATTTGCAGCAGACGTTGATTGAGATTGATTTCTTAGATCCTGAGAAACCACGGCATTTAATGGCGCGTTTGAGACGTATTTTTGCCCGCAGTCAGCTGAAAAAATCCGAAGTGAATATTTTGCGTGGTATTTTGACTGAAACGCAAAAAGCCGCACGGGGTGAGCTTATTCAGCGCAGAGGTGATCATGTTTAAAGGTATACGTGAAGATATTCAGAGTGTGTTTCGTCGTGACCCAGCAGCGCGTAATGCCTTTGAGGTATTAACCTGCTATCCGGGGCTGCATGCGGTATGGCTGCATCGCTTAGCGCATGCTTTGTGGGTGCGTAACTGGAAATGGCTGGCGCGTACCGTGTCGAATTTGGGGCGCTGGTTAACCGGTATTGAGATTCATCCTGGTGCTAAAATCGGTCGCCGTTTCTTTATTGATCATGGTATGGGTATTGTTATTGGTGAAACCGCTGAAGTGGGTGACGATGTCACCCTGTATCAGGGGGTGACTTTGGGGGGCACCAGCTGGAATAAAGGTAAGCGTCACCCAACCCTTGAGGATGGGGTGGTGGTTGGTGCTGGCGCAAAAGTATTAGGTCCTTTTACCGTCGGTGCTGGAGCGAAAATTGGTTCCAATGCGGTAGTCACCAAGGCGGTGCCAGCTGGAGCGACTGCGGTTGGTATTCCAGGGCGTATCATTGTTAAAACCACTGACGAGCAAGAAGCCAAGCGGCAGGCGCTTGCTGAACGTTTTGGTTTTGATGCCTATGGTATGAGTGAAGATATGCCAGACCCGGTGGCGCGCTCGATTGGACAGATCCTTGATCATTTAGAGGCTGTTGAAGGGCGGCTGGAGGATATGTGCGATGCGCTACATAAAATGGGTAGCGACTATCAAGGTAAAAAATTCCCAACCCTGCCTGACTCTGCTTTTTCATATTCGGAGCATGCTGATAAACAAGATTAGCTAAGAGGCTGAGCGCTGTCTGCAGTTCGAGCGTGGGCAGCACAGGTCTAGCCTGTTAGAATGGCCGTCAAGCTAATCCCGAGTTATTTAATCGGGATTAATACTTGATCTATTTACTCGGGTATTGCATAATTAACTCCGATATTCACTCTCTGCGGTATTCATTTTATGCGACTGACAACCAAGGGCCGCTATGCCGTTACAGCGATGCTTGACCTAGCGCTGAATGCGCAAAATGGGCCTGTGCCGCTCGCTGATATTTCTGAAAGACAGGGGATTTCTCTGTCGTATCTGGAGCAGCTGTTTGCTAAGTTGCGCCGTGCTAAGTTGGTTCTCAGTGTGCGTGGGCCCGGCGGTGGTTACCATTTAGCGTATGAGCCTGCCGCTATTCAAATTGTCCAAGTTATCGATGCGGTAAATGAGTCCGTGGATGCCACTCGATGTCAAGGTGTCGGTGATTGTCAAAATGGTGACGAATGTTTAACACACCGTTTATGGTGTGATTTAAGTAAGCAGATACATGATTTTTTAAGTGGCATCAGCTTGGCAGATTTGGTTGCGCGCCAAGACATTCAAAAAGTTGCATTGCGTCAGAATCAACGCACAACAATCAAAATTCAGGCGTCCTCTGTTGATTGAGTAAGACGCAGACCGTGAGGAGATTTACAATGAAACTGCCGATTTACCTAGACTATTCTGCGACAACACCGGTTGATCCGCGAGTGGCAAAAAAAATGTGCGAGTGCCTCACGCTGGACGGCAATTTTGGTAATGCCGCATCACGTTCTCACGTGTATGGCTGGCGTGCAGAAGAGGCCATTGAGCATGCTCGACGTCAAGTTGCTGATTTGATTAAAGCAGACCCTCGTGAAATTGTCTGGACCTCTGGTGCTACGGAATCAAACAACTTAGCGATTAAAGGTGCCGCGCATTTTTATGTCAGCAAAGGTAAGCACATTGTTACCTCTAAGCTTGAGCATAAAGCAGTGCTAGACACTACGCGTCAGTTGGAGCGCGAGGGCTACGAAGTGACCTATCTCGAGCCGGCTGAAGACGGCTTAATTACTGTTGATATGGTTGCTGAAGCACTGCGTGAAGATACTATTTTAGTGTCAGTGATGCATGTCAATAACGAAATTGGCACGATCAATGACATTGCTGCAATTGGTGAATTAACTCGATCTAAAGGTATCTTGTTTCATGTTGATGCGGCTCAATCAGCAGGTAAAGTTGAGATTGACCTTGAAAATACCAAAGTTGATTTGATGTCATTCTCGGCACATAAAGCCTATGGCCCTAAAGGTATGGGTGCGCTCTATGTGCGCCGTAAACCGCGTGTACGTTTAGAGGCACAGATGCACGGTGGTGGTCATGAGCGCGGTATGCGTTCAGGTACCTTGGCGACTCACCAGATTGTGGGTATGGGTGAGGCTTTTGAGTTGGCACGCTTAGAAATGACTGAAGAAAATGAACGCATTGCTCAATTAAGCAAACGTTTTTATGCAAAAGTCTGCGACATGGATGAGTTGTATTTAAACGGCAGTGCGACTCAGCGCGTACCGCACAACTTAAATCTCAGCTTCAACTATGTTGAGGGTGAGTCCTTGATTATGGCTTTAAAAGATATGGCCGTTTCATCAGGCTCGGCATGTACCTCAGCTTCGCTTGAGCCTTCTTATGTGCTGCGTGCGTTAGGTCGCAGTGATGAGTTGGCGCACAGTTCGATTCGTTTCACCTTTGGACGCTTTACCACTGAAGAAGAAGTGGATCATGCTGCCGGACAAATTCGTGAGGCAGTACAGCGTCTACGTGATTTATCACCGTTGTGGGACATGCATAACGACGGTGTTGATCTCTCTAAAGTTGTGTGGCAAGCACATTAATGCTTGCCCGTTAAGTAAGGAATACCATCATGGCATACAGTGATAAGGTCTTAGACCACTACGAGAACCCTCGCAACGTTGGCAAGATGGACGCCGATGCTCCTGATGTTGGTACCGGCATGGTCGGTGCACCAGCCTGTGGCGACGTAATGCGCCTGCAAATCCAAGTCAGTGATGACGGTATTATTCAGGACGCGAAATTTAAAACCTACGGCTGCGGCTCTGCCATTGCATCCAGCTCTTTAGCGACAGAATGGATGAAAGGTAAATCCATTGATGAAGCTGAGCTGATTAAAAACACCACGATTGCTGAAGAGTTGGCGTTGCCACCAGTGAAAATTCACTGTTCAGTCTTGGCGGAAGATGCGATCAAAGCAGCGGTACGTGATTACAAGCAAAAGAAAGGCTTAATCAAAGAGGTTTGATATGGCAATCAGCTTAACAGAAGCCGCAGCAAATCATGTGCGGCGCTCACTTGAAAACCGTGGCAGCGGCGCAGGCATTCGCCTTGGCGTACGCACCACCGGTTGTTCAGGCATGGCGTATGTGCTGGAGTTTGTTGATGAGCTGCAGGCCGATGACCAAGTGTTTGAAAGTTTTGGCATGAAGGTCATCATTGATCCGAAAAGCCTAGCCTATATTGATGGTACTGAGCTGGACTTTGTTCGCGAAGGTATTAACGAAGGCTTTAAGTTTAATAATCCTAACGTGCGCGGTGAATGTGGCTGCGGCGAAAGCTTCAGTGTGTAGTATGGCGCAGCGTACTGATTATTTTGCGTTATTTGCTTTGCAGCCAAGTTTTGCTGTTGATACAGCGGCGTTGGCTGTGATGTATCGGCAGCTAGCGAAGGATGTGCATCCAGATCGTTTTGCTAATGCGTCTGCTGCTGAGCAGCGCAAAGCTGTGGAGCTCGCAGCAGAATTAAACGATGCGTTTCAAACACTGAAGTCGCCGACTCAGCGTGCCTTGTACTTGTTACGCCAGCAAGCGGACTTACCTGAAGAAACTACGATTCAAGACAATGAGTTTTTACTCCAGCAAATGGAGTGGCGTGAACAACTTGAAGCGCTGCAGGAGCAAGCAGACCTAAAAGCGTTAGAGCATTTTAAACAAGCGCTCAAGCAGGCACGTAGTGAAATTGATGATGCCTTTGCAAGCTGTGTAGAAGACTCTCAGCAACGTTTGCAAGCCGAGCGCTTAGCGCGACGTATGCAGTTCTTAGATAAGATGTTTTATGAAGTGCGTCAGCTAGAAGAGCGCTTAGACGATTAACCCAAAGCCTGCTTTGGCAGGCTGTCAGATTAAAGATCCGTATGGCCTTACTACAGATTGCAGAACCTGGACAAAGCCCACAACCTCATCAGCAACGTCTGGCCGTGGGGATTGACTTAGGCACGACGAATTCATTAGTAGCAACCGTGCGCAGTGGTATTGCCGAGGCTTTACCGGATGCTGACGGTCGTGTTGCATTGGCTTCGGCGGTGCGTTACCACGCTGATCATGTCGAAGTAGGATGCAGTGCGCGTGAAGCGGCGGCTAGTGATCCTTATAATTGTATTTTGTCAGTCAAGCGTCTGATGGGGCGTGGGTTGGCTGATGTGCAACAACTGGGTGAGCAGTTACCGTATCGTTTTCAGGCGGGTAAATCGCATATGCCGTTTATTGAAACGGTGCAGGGCGCAAAAAGTCCAGTTGAAGTGTCGGCGCATATTTTGCAAGTGTTGCGTGAGCGTGGTGAAGCGGCACTGGGTGGTACATTGACCGGTGCGGTGATTACTGTTCCAGCTTATTTTGACGATGCGCAGCGCCAAGCCACTAAAGATGCAGCACGTTTAGCGGGTCTAAATGTGCTGCGCCTGCTGAATGAGCCTACTGCCGCGGCAGTGGCTTATGGTTTGGATCAGAAAACTGAAGGTGTGGTGGTCATTTATGACCTAGGCGGAGGCACTTTTGATGTGTCGATCTTGCGCTTGAGTCGTGGTGTTTTTGAAGTGCTGGCTACCGGCGGTGACAGTGCTTTAGGCGGTGATGACTTTGATCATGCAATAGCTCGCTGGATGATTGAGCAAGCAGATTTATCCAGTGATTTATCACCGAGTGAACAGCGTTACTTACTGCAACAGGCGTGCGCTGCGAAAGAGCTGCTGACGATGCAAGACACTGTTGAAATGCAGTATAAAAATTGGCAAGGGGTCTTAACTCGCGTTGTTTTTGAAGGGCTGATCGAGCCTTTAGTTGCGCGCAGTTTGCGCGCGTGCCGGCGTGCTTTGCGTGATTCAGACGTTGAGCTTGATGAAATCGAGTCAGTGGTGATGGTTGGCGGCTCAACGCGGGTTCCTTTGGTGCGCGCCCGAGTTGCTGAACTGTTTAATTGCACCCCAATGACTGATATCGATCCCGACCAAGTGGTTGCGATTGGTGCAGCGATTCAAGCGGACACCTTGGTGGGTAATAAGCGTGCTGGAGAAGAGTTATTACTGTTAGACGTCACGCCATTGTCTTTAGGCTTAGAAACGATGGGTGACTTAGTAGAAAAAATCATTCCACGTAACACTACGATTCCGGTCACGCGTGCGCAAGATTTTACGACGGCTCGTGATGGGCAAACGGCGATGGTTGTGCATGTTTTGCAAGGTGAGCGTGAACTGGTCAGCGATTGTCGCTCGCTCGCGCGCTTTGAATTGCGAGGTATTCCGCCAATGGTGGCGGGCGCCGCAAAAATTCGCGTGACCTTTCAAGTTGATGCCGATGGTCTACTCAGCGTAACTGCTCGTGAATTAGGCAGTGGTGTTGAAGCCAGTATTCAAGTTAAGCCCTCGTATGGTTTGACGGATACCGAGATCAGCGGCATGTTGAAAGAGTCTTTTGAGAATGCTGCAAATGATAAACACGCTCGCGCGTTACAAGAGCAGCGTGTGGATGCCGAGCGGTTACTTGAAACCGTGCGCTCTGCGCTGCAAGCCGATGCTGATGCGTTATTAACTGAACAAGAGCGCGTGCTGATTGAAGAACGAATGCGTGCGCTCGATACAGTGCGTAAAACTGAAGACATCAATTCGATTGCTCGCCATATTCAACAACTTAATCATGCAACCAATGAGTTCGCTGCACGCCGTCTGGATGCCACAGTGAAAGCGGCGCTGGCCGGACGACAACTTAATGAAATGGAGGGTTAATCCCTATGCCGCAAATTATTTTTTTGCCCCATGCCGAGCATTGTCCAGAGGGTGCGGTGGTTGACGCGACCCCTGGCGAAACTATTATGGATGCCGCGCTGCGTAACGGGATTGAAATTGAACATGCCTGTGAAATGTCCTGTGCGTGTACCACCTGCCATGTGATTGTTCGTGAAGGTATTGCATCGCTGGATGAGTCGGACGATTTGGAAGACGATATGCTTGATAAAGCGTGGGGGCTTGAGCCAGATTCGCGGCTATCCTGTCAGGCTGTGGTAAAGGACACTGATTTGACGGTAGAAATTCCTAAATACACCATCAATCAAGTATCAGAGCGTCAGTAATTAAGAGGAGCTCGGTATGACATTACAATGGGTAGATGTGCTAGAGATTGCTATTGCACTGAGTGAAACGCATGAAGATATCGATCCTCGCACCATTAATTTTGTTAAGTTACATCGCTTAGTTACAGAATTGTCTGATTTTGATGATGACCCTGAGCGTAGTGGTGAGAAAATTCTTGAGGCTATTCAGGCTGCTTGGATTGACGAAATAGAATAATTCTGCACTGAACCAGCCCTTATAGGGCTATAAAACATTGAATACGGGTCACGTCGCTCTGCGCGTGACTACGCATTTTTGATAAACCCGCGTATAATCCGCGGGTTTAACGCTTTTAAACACTTAACTCACCTGGAGCTTTACATGACTGTTCAACGTACCTTCTCAATTATCAAGCCTGACGCAGTTGCAAAAAACGTTGTTGGCGAAATCACTTCACGCTTTGAAAAAGCGGGTTTACGTGTGGTTGCCTCTAAAATGGTGCAACTATCAGAGCGTGAAGCAGGCGGTTTCTACGCTGAGCACAAAGCGCGTCCTTTCTACAAAGATCTCGTAAGCTTTATGACTTCTGGTCCTGTTATCGTTCAGGTTTTGGAAGGCGAAAACGCTATTGCAGCAAACCGTGACCTGATGGGCGCAACCAATCCTAAAGAAGCGGCTGCAGGTACTATCCGTGCTGATTTTGCAGTATCTATCGATGAAAACGCTGTACACGGTTCTGACTCAGAAGCCGCTGCTGCACGTGAAATTTCATACTTCTTCGCAGCAACTGAAGTATGTGACCGTATCCGTTAATAACGGGTAGGTAACAAGGTGAATCCATGACAACTGTAACTGAAAAAATTAATCTGCTTGGCTTAACGCGTGAGCAGTTAATTGAGTTTTTCGCCTCTATCGGCGAGAAAAAATTTCGCGCAGACCAAGTAATGAAATGGATTCACCATTTTGGTGTCGATGATTTCACAGCGATGACCAATGTCAGTAAAGCATTGCAAGAAAAGCTTACTCTTTGCGCTGAAATTCGTGGTCCTGAAATCGTCAGTCAAGACATTTCTAGCGACGGTACCCGTAAGTGGGTTGTGCGTGTGGCTTCGGGCAGTTGCGTTGAAACTGTCTATATACCGCAAGGTGCGCGCGGTACTTTATGTGTTTCTTCTCAAGCAGGCTGTGCGCTAGATTGCAGCTTTTGCTCGACTGGGAAACAAGGCTTTAATAGCGATCTGACCAGTGCTGAAATTATTGGTCAGGTGTGGATTGCTTGTCAGTCATTTGGCACCATTCCAGCCACTACAGAACGTGCCATCACTAATGTGGTGATGATGGGGATGGGTGAGCCACTGCTCAATTTTGATAATGTCGTCGATGCTATGACTATTATGCTGGATGATTTAGGCTATGGCATCTCTAAGCGTAAAGTGACGTTATCGACTGCTGGTGTAGCCCCGATGATTGATAAACTTGGTGAGCATATTGATGTGTCGCTGGCTTTATCTTTGCATGCGCCAAATGATGCATTACGCAACACGCTGGTGCCAGTGAATAAAAAGTACCCGCTGCAGGTTGTGTTAGATGCGTGCAAGCGCTATATCGCGAAGTTGGGTGAAAAGCGTTTTTTGACCATCGAGTATACCTTGCTTAAAGATATCAATGATCATCTGGAGCATGCTGAACAGTTGGTTGAGTTATTGCAAGATGTGCCATGCAAGATCAATTTAATCCCATTTAATCCGTTTCCGTATTCTGGTTATGAGCGGCCGAGTAACAATACTATCCGCCGCTTTCAGGATACCTTGCACCATGCCGGTTATAGTGTGACAGTGCGCATGCCGCGTGGTGAAGATATTGATGCAGCTTGTGGGCAGTTGGTGGGTCAGATTCAAGACCGCACACGTCGTAGTGAGCGTTATATTGCTGTGCGACAAATTAATAGCTAAAAAATAATAAGTTGCTGGTAATTAAGTAACATGTCGCAATGAAGGTGGAGTGAATATGATTGTTCGTGCAGGGCTCTTAGTGGTGTTTTGTGGTGTGTTAAGCGCTTGTGTTTCGAGCGGCAACACACCTCCGCTGCGTACCGAAGAGGGGCGTCAGCAAGCACGTGATGCCTATGTTCAATTAGGTATTGGTTACTTGCAACAAGGTGCCACCGAACAAGCTAAAATGCCATTGCAGAAGGCTTTGGATATTGATCCGAACAGTGCGGATGCGCATGCTGCCTTAGCTTTGGTTTTTCAAAATGAATTAGAGCCAGAATTGGCTGATCAACATTATCGTAAAGCTTTGTCGCAGGGGCAAAATACCCGCATTCAAAATAATTACGGTGGTTTTTTGTTTGAACAGGGCAAATTTCAAGATGCCTATGCGCAGTTTGAAGAAGCCTCGAAAGATACAATGTATTCAGGTCGTTCACGTGTTTTTGAAAGCATGGGTTTGACTGCTTTACGTTTAAATAATAAAGAACAAGCATTGCATTATTTTGAGCGCTCACTGCGTTTAAATCCTCAGCAGCCATTAGCTTTGTTGGAAATGAGTTTGTTATTGTTTGAACGCCAAGAATATGTTCCAGCGCAACGATATTATCAAGCTTATACCCAGCTTAGTCAGCATTCAGCACGTAGCTTATTGCTAGGCACGCGTTTAGCAAAAGTTTTCCAAGATCGTAATCAGGCCGCTAGTTTAGGCTTACAGCTTAAGCGATTGTATCCGGCGAGTTCTGAATACACGCAGTATCAAGCGGAGCAATGATGAACGATACAACCTCTGCAGCAATAGCATCGTCTGTTTCAGTCGGTCAGCTGTTGCTTAATGCACGTACCGCGGCGGGTTTGACGGTACTTGAAGTGGCTCATAAGTTAAACCTCACGGTTTCCGTGATTGAGAACTTAGAGCAGGATCAGTTTGCTCAGTTGCCCGGCACAACCTTTGCTCGTGGTTATATACGTTCATATGCAAAATTATTGCATCTGGATGCGAACCAGTTAGTTCAGGCATTTGATCACCAGGTTGGCGCAGCGGCTGAAGTCAGTGAGGTACACACTATTGATCGTGTGGGAACGTCGCGCAGGGTGTCGCGTGGCATGCTGCAATTTGGTTTATTTTTACTGTTATTGCTGATCTTAGCTGCGGTTTATTATGGCTGGCAGTCACGCCAGACGAGTGCGGCGTTAGCCAGTCAAAAATCCCCTGTATTTGAACGTGTTGAAGTTGAGCGTGCTGATGGCTCTATGCATGTGCAAACCATTGATGAGCTAGAAGATCAAGCAGTCGCTTTAGTTCTTGAAAATCAGACAGCAAACCTTGCCGATGAGTCATCGGTTACAGCGCTCGATAGCTCACTGACAGACACTGAAACTGTAGATGTTTTATCTGCTGGTCTTGAGACGTATGTCGAACCGGCTCAGTCTGCTGATATCCCTGAAACTGAGACACTTGCCCCAGGTATGGGTATTGCTCGGATAAGCTTTACCCATGATTGTTGGCTGCGCATTATTGATGCTGATGGTAAACAGATCGCTACTGGCCTTCAGCGTGGCGGTGAACAACTCACTGTGACGGGTAAAGCGCCTTTGGATGTGCACTTAGGTTATGCCAAAGGCGTTAGTATTCTTTACAACGGTGAAGCAGTCGATTTCAGTTCGGCAGTGAGTGGCGAAACGGCCAGAATAAAACTGGGTCAATAATCATGCATGAACACTCTTTAATTAAACGTCGTATTTCTCGAAAAATTTATGTTGGTGATGTTGCGGTCGGTGGTGATGCACCGATTAGTGTGCAAAGTATGACCAATACTGATACCTGTGATGTCGATGCCACTGTTGCGCAGATTCTGCGTTTAGAGCAGGCCGGCGCTGATATTGTGCGCGTCTCTGTCCCTGATATGGAGTCTGCTGAAGCGTTCGGTCGAATTAAGAAGCAAGTGCATGCGCCTTTGGTTGCGGATATTCACTTTGACTACCGGATTGCTTTGCGTGTTGCTGAGTTAGGTGTTGATTGTTTACGGATTAATCCAGGCAATATCGGCAGTGAAGCGCGGGTTAAGGCCGTGGTAGACGCCGCACGTGACCGTGGCATCCCTATTCGTATTGGTGTCAATGCGGGCTCATTAGAAAAAGATTTACAGAAAAAATATGGCGAGCCCACTGCAGAAGCATTGGTTGAATCCGCATTGCGTCACGCAGAACACCTCGACCGCCTAAATTATCAAGAGTACAAAATTAGCGTCAAAGCATCTGATGTGTTTATGGCTGTGGCAGCTTACCGACAGTTAGCAGGCGCTATTGAACAGCCATTGCATTTGGGTATTACTGAAGCCGGAGGCTTGCGTTCGGGTACAGTTAAATCTGCAGTGGGCTTAGGCATGCTGTTGGCTGATGGTATTGGCGATACTATTCGTGTGTCGTTGGCGGCTGATCCTGTAGAAGAAATCAAAGTTGGCTTTGATATTTTGAAGTCGCTGAAACTGCGCTCACGTGGGATTAATTTTATTGCGTGTCCAAGTTGTTCTCGGCAAAACTTTGATGTGGTGAAAACCATGAATGAATTAGAGACACGCTTGGAAGATTTATTGGTGCCATTGGACGTCGCTGTGATTGGTTGTGTGGTGAATGGCCCTGGTGAAGCAAAAGAAGTGCATGTGGGGTTGACCGGCGGCTCGCCTAACTTGGTGTACATCGATGGTAAGCCGGTGCAGAAACTTAATAATGAACATTTGGTAGATCAGCTTGAAGCGCTGATTCGCAAACGTGCCAGTGAAAAAGTGGCTGCTGATGCAGCGCTTATTCTGCGCGGTTAATCGTCAAGGAAATTTTGTGAGTAAAACATTACAAGCCATTCGCGGCATGAATGATATTTTGCCAGAACAGTCTCCGCTCTGGCGTTATTTTGAAGCCACTGTCTCTGCGTTACTTGACAGCTATGGTTACCGACAAATTCGCATGCCTATCGTTGAGTTTACCGAGCTGTTTAAACGCTCCATTGGTGAAGTGACCGATATTGTTGAAAAAGAAATGTACACCTTTGCTGATCGCAATGGTGACTCGTTGACTTTACGCCCAGAAGGTACTGCCAGCTGTGTGCGCGCGGTTATGGAACATGGTTTGGCCGGTGGTGGTCAAGTGCAAAAGCTCTGGTATCACGGGCAAATGTTTCGCCATGAGCGTCCACAAAAAGGGCGTTATCGCCAATTTCATCAGTTTGGTGTTGAAGCGTTTAACCTGCCTGGTCCTGATGTAGATGCTGAACTGATTGTCCTAACTTGGCGCTTATGGAAGAAACTAGGGATCAGTGAGTATGTCACTCTAGAGCTCAATAGTTTGGGTACTTCGGCTGCTCGTGCAGTATACCGTGAAGCCTTAGTCAGCTATTTAAACGCACGTTATGATCAGCTTGATGAAGACAGTCAACGTCGAGTATTAAGTAATCCGCTGCGCGTTCTCGACAGTAAAGTGCCGAGCACCCAAGCCTTGCTGGTGGATGCGCCGCAGCTTGAAGAGTATTTGGATGATGAGTCGCGTGAGCACTTTGCTGGCTTGCGTGCGCGTCTGGATGCGGCAGGCATTCCTTATGTGATTAATCCACGTTTGGTGCGCGGCTTAGATTATTACTGCAAAACTGTTTTTGAGTGGGTTACTGATCAGCTCGGAGCGCAAGGTACGGTCTGTGCTGGAGGGCGTTACGATGGCTTAGTCGAGCAAATGGGTGGTAAAGCCACGCCAGGTGTTGGTTTTGCAATGGGCGTTGAGCGTTTGATTCTGATGCTGGAAACGCTAGGGAAAATCCCTGCAGAATTATCACGCCAGACGGATGTCTACTTTTGCGCGTTTGGTGAAGCCAGTGAGTTGGCTGCACTGATTTTAGCTGAGCAAGTGCGTAATGAATTGCCTACTTTGCGTTTGCAAGTCAACGCGGGCGCGGGTAGTTTTAAAAGTCAGTTTAAAAAAGCTGACAAAAGTGGCGCGTTATATGCCTTAATACTCGGCGAAGATGAATTACAAGCGAGAACCGTAGCGATTAAGCCGTTGCGCACTGATGCGCAGCAGCAAACAGTGGCTTGGGATGCGCTAAACGAACACTTGAAAACTTTTTTCAACCACGACTCATCATTAACTAATTAGGAGTATCAGCGTGAGCGATCATACTGAAGAAGAACAAATTGCGCTGATTAAGGAGTGGTGGCAGCGTAACGGTAAGCCATTATTGGTTGGTGGTGCATTAGCGTTGGTGATTGTATTTGGCTGGCAAGCATGGCAAAAACATCAAGTAACCCAAGCGCAAACCGCTTCAGTGCTGTATCAGCAATTAATGGAAGCGGCTTTAGTGCCAAGTGAGCAAGTGGATGCGCAGAAAGTCGCACAATTGCTGACGCAATTAAAAGCAGTCAAAAATGATAATGCCTATGCACAATATGGCCGTTTATTAGCGGTTAAAGTGGCTGTTGATAAGAATCAGCTAGATGATGCGGTATTGGCCTTGCAAGAAATTCTTGATGCGCCGGCTAATGCAACTCTTGAAGAGTTGGCGCGTCAACGTTTGGCGCGTGTATTGCTCGCGCAAGAACAAGCAGAGAAGGCCTTAAAGTTGTTAGAGGGTAAAGCGTTACCGGCTTTCCAAGCCACTCGTGAAGAGCTACGTGGTGATACCTTAGTGATTTTAGAGCGTCCAGCAGAAGCCAAAGCGGCTTACTTACAAGCCCAAAAAGCCCTTGCTGCGGATGCGACAGCGGGTAGCTTGCTGATGAAATTAGATAATTTAAGTGAAAAGGATGCTTAACTTGAAACGATACAAGTATGCAGCCGTATTGGCTCTAGCGTTGCTTGCAGTAGGTTGCAGTAGTACCAGTAAAAAAGACCTGCCACCTCAGGCGCTCGAAAAATTTACTGCTGAAATCGAACTCAAGAAAGAATGGAGTACGTCCGTCGGTGCGGGTCAAGGTAAACTATGGAACACGTTGACGCCTGCCGTTGATGGTGACCGTTTATTTGTTACCGATGTGAAAGGTCGTGTGTCTGCGCTAGATCGTTTTACCGGCAAGGCGCTGTGGACACGTAAACTGAAAATCAACGTTTCAGGCGGTGTGGGCGCAGGGTCAGGTTTGGTTTTGCTTGGCACCTTAAATGGTGATGTAATTGCTTTAAATGCGGACACCGGTGAAGACCTGTGGCGCAGTAAAGTAACCAGTGAAGTATTATCAGCGCCGGCTACAAACGGTGATGTAGTGGTGGTGCAAACTCAAGATGACCGTTTGATTGCCCTAGAAGCGTCTTCTGGTCAGCAGCGTTGGATCTATGAAAGTACCCCCGCAGTCTTAACCTTGCGCGGCACCGGTGCACCAATTGTCACCGAGTATGTTGCTTATGCTGGTTTGTCGACCGGAAAGGTAATTGCTGTCGATACCCAGCGTGGCTTGCCAATTTGGGAGCAGCGTATTGCTGTACCAAGCGGCCGTACTGAGCTTGAGCGTATGGTTGATATTGATGGCAGTTTATTATTGTCAGGTAACACTCTGTATGTTGCGACTTATCAAGGCCGCTTAGCAGGTGTCGATGCACAAAGTGGACAAGTGCTATGGCAGCGCGAAGCGTCGAGTTATGTGGGGGTTGCCGAAGGTTTCGGTAATGCTTATGTGAGCTTGGCTGATGGTACTGTTGAAAGTGTTGATGAGCGTTCTTCTAGCGCAATGTGGAGCAATAAAAGTTTATTGCGTCGTCAACTCTCTGGACCTGCGGTGTTCTCAAGTTATATCGCAGTGGGTGACCTAGACGGTTACTTACATGTTTTGAGTCAAGTAGATGGACGTTTTGTTGCGCGTACTAAAATTGATGGTAATGGATTGCGCGTACAACCTTTAGTGGTTGGTGGCTGGCTATATGTTTACGGTAATGGTGGCAAACTGGTTGCTTTAACCATTAAGTAAACTGTTAGATAGGCTTGACCTGTCTAACAAAGAGTTTAGCCGCTGTCGTTAGGTCGACAGCGGCTTTTGTGTTTTTTGAATTATCGCTGGAGGAGCCAATGGTTCCCGTAATTGCTCTGGTGGGCCGACCGAATGTTGGCAAATCGACGTTGTTTAACCGCCTGACTAGATCCCGCGATGCGATTGTAGGCGATATCCCAGGTCTTACTCGTGACCGCCAATATGGTGAGGCACAGTGGGAGGGACGCAGTTATATTTTGATCGACACCGGTGGTATTACCGGTGACGAAGAAGGTATTGATGCGAAAATGGCTGAACAATCACTGCTCGCGATTGAAGAAGCGGATGTGGTGCTGTTTTTAGTGGATGCGCGTGATGGCATGTGCCCCGCTGATCAACTGATCGGTGAGCATCTGCGCAAGCGTAATAAAGCGACTTTGGTTGTGGTCAATAAAGTTGATCATATCGATGAAAATATTGCCCTGGCTGAGTTTAGTCCGTTGGGTTTAGGTCATTCCGTCGCAATCGCTGCGGCGCATGGCCGTGGCATCACGCAGATGCTTGAGTTAAGCCTCGGTGATTTTCCAAAAGATGATGTGCTTGATGAAATTGACCTGGACAGTATTGTTGAAGGCGTAGACCTTAAACGTATCCCCGGCCCTGACGCTAAAGATGGCATCAAAATCGCGATTATTGGTCGTCCCAATGTGGGTAAGTCAACACTGGTTAACCGTATGCTCGGTGAGCAACGAGTGGTGGTGTTTGATCAGCCGGGCACCACGCGCGATAGTATTTATATCCCGTTTGAGCGCGATGATGAAAAGTACACATTGATTGATACCGCGGGTGTGCGCCGGCGCGGTAAAATTTCTGAAGAAGTTGAAAAATTCTCAGTGGTGAAAACGCTTCAAGCGATTAAAGATGCCAATGTGGTGATCTTTGTTATGGATGCTCGTGAAGGCGTGGTTGATCATGATCTAAACTTATTGGGCTTTGCTTTAGAGTCTGGTCGGGCGATTGTTATCGTACTGAACAAGTGGGATGGCATGCAGCCAAGTGAACGCGAATATGCAAAAAAAGAGCTGGAGCGTCGCTTGTATTTTGTTGGTTTTGCCGACATCCACTTTATTTCTGCTTTGCACGGTACGGGTGTTGGTCATCTGTATAAATCAGTGCAGGCAGCCTTTGCTTCGGCGATCACGCGCTGGCCAACGAACCGTTTAACTCAGATTCTTGAAGATGCAGTACGTGAGCATCAGCCACCAATGGTGTCAGGCCATCGGATTAAATTACGCTATGCGCACTTAGGTGGTGCCAATCCACCACTGATTATTATTCACGGTAATCAGGTTGAGGCTGTACCTAAGAGTTATGTGCGTTATTTAGAAAACACCTATCGCCGCGTATTGAGGTTGGTGGGCACGCCGATTCGCATTGAGTTTAAAGGTGGCTCCAACCCCTTTGAAGGTAAGAAGAACAAACTCAGTGACCGTCAGGTGAATAAAAAACGTCGCTTAATGGCCAATAAAAAAGAGCGGGATGCACGTAAGAAGAAAAAGTAAATGATTAACCCTCGGCGCTGAGACCCGCGCCTAGGGTCTGCTGTTAAGGAGTTGCGCAATGTTACTGCAGAGTAAATTACCGCAGGTCGGTTTAACCATATTTACCCAGATGACTCAGTTGGCGCATGCGCATGCGGCATTGAATCTGTCGCAAGGCTTTCCTGATTTTGATGCGTCAGAAGCATTGAAAGAGGCACTGCAGCGGCATGTTCAGGTGGGGCATAATCAGTACGCTGCGATGACGGGTATTGCCGCCTTGCGTGAGCAAGTGGCCGGTAAAATTGCTCGCTTATACCGCAACCCAGTCTGTGCTGAGCAAGAAGTGACGATTACGCCTGGCGCAACTCAAGCGCTCTTTTGTGCGATTCAAACCCTCGTGCGTGTAGGTGACGAGGTGATTGTTTTTGATCCGTGTTACGACAGTTATGAACCCGCCGTGACTTTGGCGGGTGGTCGTTGCGTGCATATCGCTTTGCATCGCTACGATTTTTCGGTGGACTGGCAACAGTTTGCTGACGCGCTGACTGACAAAACGCGTCTAGTGATTATTAATAGCCCGCACAATCCCAGTGGAGCTTTACTCAGTAACGCTGATTTAAATCAGTTGGCGGAGCTGATTCGTGAGCGTGAAATTTATCTGCTCAGCGATGAGGTCTACGAGCATTTGGTCTTTGATGGTCAGTCGCATTGCAGTGTCTTGGCACATAAAGAGTTATATCAGCGCGCCTGCGTGGTCAGCTCGTTTGGTAAGTCCTACCATGTGACGGGCTGGAAAACTGGCTATATGGTGGCGCCGGTAAAACTGACGGCAGAACTGCGCAAGGTGCATCAATATGTCAGTTTTTGCGCAGTAACCCCCATGCAATATGCGCTGGCTGATTTTATGCAGGCACAGCCTGAATATGTTGATCAGTTACCGGCTTTTTATCAGCGTAAACGCGATCAGTTATGTCAGTCCTTAGAGCACTCACGCTTTGTTTTTACGCCGAGTGCAAGCACCTATTTTCAGTTGCTCGATTATCGACATATCCGCGATGATTTGAATGATCTGCAAATGGCACATTGGCTGACCACTGAATATGGCATAGCGAGTATCCCTTTGTCGGCTTTTTATCAGAAGCCGCCGGTTGATCAATATTTTCTACGGGTTTGCTTTGCCAAGCGTGAAGGGACTTTGGCATTGGCTGGAGAAAAATTATGCGCAATTTAACGGCTTGCTCTGATTTGCGCTTAGCCTTAGTGCAAGGTCCATTAGCTTGGCATGATGTATCGGCCAACGTGGACTATTTTAGTCAGATACTGGCAGATATTGAACCGGTTGACTTGGTCTTATTGCCTGAGATGTTCAATACTGGCTTTACCATGGACTCCGCCTCCCAGGCAGAGCCAGAAATGGGGTTTACTACACTGTGGCTGTTAGAACAGGCGCAACGTTTGAATGCGGTAGTGTGCGGTAGTTTAATTGTCAAAGTGGCAGACGCTGATTATCGCAATCGCCTGATTTGGGCTCGCCCCGATGGCACTCTAGAATACTATGATAAGCGCCATTTATTCCGTATGGCCGGCGAGCATGAGCATTTCCGCGCAGGTGAACATCAGTTACAGGTCGAACTTAAAGGTTGGCGTATTCGCCCATTGATTTGTTATGACTTACGCTTCCCAGTTTGGAGTCGTGATGCGAAAAATACCGATTTATTATTTTATTTGGCCAATTGGCCTGCGGCACGTCGAGCCGCTTGGAATCGTTTACTTCCCGCACGTGCAATTGAAAATCTTTGTTATGTCGCTGCGGTCAACCGTACTGGCACTGACCAGCAGGGTTATGCCTATAGCGGTGATAGCCAAGTGTTAGATTTTATGGGCGAAACATTGTTAGATGCAGGCGATCAAGAGGGTGTTTTTTATGTGTCGCTGCAAGCCGGTAAGCTGATTGAGTTTAAACAGCGTTTTCCTGCTTATTTAGATGCGGATACATTTGCTTGGTAGTGGTGAGTGTCGGCGCTGTCCCTGCTTTAATTGCATGACTGTATCTGTGTGGTGTGCTTATACCGTTGAAAAATGTGCTTTGACAGGGTTTTTCAGTAGGCGAGGGAGGCGTTTTATAAATTATTAAGAAGTTAAGCGGCTAATCATATTAGTTTTGCCATTATCTTTGTTAATATAGATACAAATCATGGAACACTGCAGAGCTTTTCTGTTCCAAAGAACTTGCTGGTTGTTGTTTATTGAGTGGTTTGAGTTAAATTTAAATTGTGTGGCGTGGTGCATGACAGATTCTCATGCATCAGGTGTGTAGGGTTGTGAAGCCCTTTTTTATTTATTTGTGTTAGGAGTTAACGTATCTCATGGATATCGGTTTGCGTGAATGGTTAGTAGTTATCGGTATTATCGTGATTGCCGCTGTTTTATTTGATGGTTGGCGCCGCATGAGTGGTAATAGAAATACGTTAAAATTTCGCTTAGATCGCAGTTTGGCCGATTTGCCGGATGAGGATAATCCGGAAATCATGGGACCTGCACGCGTGGTTAAAAAGCAAGAACCTTCGCTGGGTCGTGCTGATGACGTTGATTTAGGGTTACATGCTGATACGGATCGACATAAGCAAAGCACGCGTGAGTCTGTGCAAGGGGCATTGAAGTTAGATGACCCTGTCCCGACGTTGCTGAATCCTTTTGATGATGTGCAGTCAACACAAGAAGAGTTAAATGATGAAGCGGCTGACTATGAAGAGATTTTAATCATTCATGTGGTTGCTCGTAATGAAGAAGGCTTTAAAGGTCCAGCATTATTGCAAAGCATTTTAGAGAGCGGCTTACGCTTCGGTGCGATGGATATTTTTCACCGCCATGAAAGCATGACCGGTAATGGTGATAAATTATTCTCGATGGCCAATGCGCTCAACCCCGGCACCTTTGATTTAGATGATATGGATTTATTCAGTACCCGTGCCGTATGCTTCTTTATGGGCTTACCGGGACCGCGTAATACTCGGCAAGCTTTTGACTTAATGATTGCTGCGGCACGTAAACTTGCTAAAGAGTTGGATGGTGATCTTAAAGATGATCATCGCAGCGTACTGACAGCGCAGACTATTGAGCATTACCGTCAACGCATTGCCGACTTTGAACGCCAACAGTTGACACATAAAATATAGTTTTGTCATTTTGACAATTCAAAAAGGGCAGCTGAGGCTGCTCTTTTTGTTTGGGTATTAGGCCATGAATTCAGATCAAACCATTGCTACACGTATTGAACAGCTGCGTCAGTCTATTGAGCAGTATGACTACAATTACTATGTCTTAGATGCGCCGACGGTGCCTGACAGTGAGTACGATCGTTTATTTACTGAGCTGCGTGAGCTTGAGCTGCAACGTCCAGATTTGATCACGAGCGACTCGCCAACCCAGCGCGTATCCGGACAACCTTTAGACACCTTTAAACAAGTACAGCATCAAGTGTCGATGTTAAGTTTGGGTAATGCTTTTGCTGAGGAGCAGGTGCTTGATTTTTCTCAGCGTGTTGAGCAATCACTGGATTCAAATTCGGGACAGAATGACTTATTTGCGCCATCAGTAACGGTGGCGTATTGCTGTGAGCCTAAGCTTGATGGTCTTGCGGTCAGTATCAGTTATGAGCATGGCGTGCTGGTACGTGCTGCGACCCGCGGTGACGGGCAAACCGGTGAAGATATTACAGGGAATGTGCGTACCATTCGTAATGTGCCGCTGAAGTTGCAAGGTGAGGGTTGGCCTGATTTTTTAGAAGTGCGCGGTGAAGTTTATATGCCTAAGGCGGGTTTTGAGGCACTCAATCAGCGTGCTGTTGCTTCGGGTCAAAAACCTTTTGCCAATCCTCGCAATGCTGCAGCGGGTAGTTTGCGCCAGTTGGACTCAAAAATTACCGCCGGTCGGCCGTTGGAATTTTGCTGTTATGGCACCAGTACGGAAGGTTTGGCTGATCGACACAGCAGCACGCTTCAGCGCTTGCGTGCTTGGGGGATTACGATCAGTCCTGAGCTCAAAGTGGTGGAGAATATTCAAGGCTGTTTAGCCTATTACGCGGATATTGGCCAGCGTCGTGCGCAGTTACCTTATGATATTGATGGCGTGGTCTTTAAAGTTGATGCCCTTGAGCAGCAGCGTCGTTTAGGTTTTCGTGCCCGTGAGCCGCGCTGGGCCATCGCTTATAAATTTGCTGCGCAAGAAGAAATTACTGAGTTATTGGGTGTTGACTTTCAAGTGGGGCGTACTGGTGCCGTGACGCCAGTGGCTCGCTTAAAGCCCGTGCATGTTGGCGGCGTAATGGTCTCCAATGCCACTTTACATAATATGGACGAAGTGGCGCGCTTAGGGGTGATGATTGGTGATAGCGTCATTGTCCGTCGTGCCGGTGATGTCATTCCGCAAATCACACAAGTGGTGCTTGAGCGCCGTCCGAATGATGCTAAACCTATACATGTGCCAACCCATTGTCCTGTATGCGGCTCGCAGATTGAGCGTACGCAACTGGTGCGGCGTAGCAAAAATAAACAGGTGATGAGTGATGGTGCAGTCTGGCGCTGCATGGGCCGTTTAAGCTGCCAAGCACAATTGCAGCAAGCATTGATTCACTTTGTTGCGCGGCGCGCCATGGATATTGATGGATTAGGTGAGAAGATTATTGAACAATTGGTTACGTGCAAACTGGTTGCGTCGCCTGCAGATTTATACCGCTTAACCTATGAGCAAGTAATTGAGTTAGAAGGTTTTGCCGATCTGTCCGCACGTAACTTACTCAACGCAATTGCTGGCAGTAAACAGCCCCGTTTAGCGCGTTTGATTTTTGCTCTGGGTATTCCTGATGTAGGTGAGGAAACCGCTAAAGTACTGGCGCGTGCTTTGGGTTCTTTGCAGCGGGTACAGGACGCGTATCCAGAAACTTTATTGTGGTTGCCAGAAATTGGGGTAGAAGTAGCGCATGAAATTGCCAGCTTTTTTGCTGACAGTCATAACCAAGCGGTACTGATTCAACTGGCTGAGTTGGGTGTGCAGGCGATTGATGAAGGTCAGCCTAATGTGGAATTTCAAGCCTGTACAACGTTTGCAGGTTTTATTGAACAGTTTCAGATTGCTGGTGTAGCGCATACCAGTGCTCAGCGCCTAGCGGAACATTTTAAGCGTCTTGATAGCTTATTTGCGGCGGATTGGTTGGCCTTGAACACGATTGAACGTCTATCGAAAAACGCCGCACAAGCTGTAGAGCGTTTTATCAAACAACCCGGGCAGCGTGAGCGTGCCGAGCAACTCGAGCAACAGTTAATCGATTTTGGTATGCATTGGACTTGCCAGCGTGAACAGCTGCAGTCAGCCGCATTGGCAGGACAAACATGGGTATTGACTGGCACTTTAGAGATGCTAACCCGTGAGCAAGCGAAAGCTCGACTAGAATTGCTTGGCGCGAAAGTCGCTGGCTCTGTCTCGGCAAAGACCCATTGTGTGGTTGCGGGTAGCAGTGCCGGCTCGAAACTGACTAAAGCGCAAGCGCTTGGTGTGAAGGTGTTAGATGAGATGGCTTTTATAGAAAAATTAAAGGAATTGGAAAAGCAGTAATGGTTGGTCATACATTGACTGTATAGACTTTTGTTTAATTGCTTAAAATCAGTTTTCGTCTATTCTGTATCTTGTCTACCTCCTGCGAGAAGACAGATTCATGCGTAAAACATTCCTCCCCCGGGATGTTTATTTGGGCGGTCATTATGACCGTCTTTTTTTTGCCTAGAATTTGTCGAATCCCTGTTGTTTGAGTACAGGTCGAAATGCTGAAAATAGTGTTTATATTTGAGCGTTATGCGTTTGAAGCAAAGTGTGTTGCTTGCTTGGCTTTCAGTGATTTGTTTAGCGTCTGTTGAATACTGCTTTAGAAAAACGGTGTATGCTAAAAATCATAAAATGAATGCGTGGAGGTCGATATGAGTGAGCAGATACAGGTTGAGCATAATCCACAAAAGCAGTGTTTTTCAGCTGAAGTGGAGGGCTATCAAGCAATTTTAGAATATCGCACAGTGGATGAGCAGACATTGGATTTTTGTCATACTTTTGTCCCTGATGCGTTGCGTGGTAAAGGTGTTGCTGCTGTACTGGCCAAAGCTGCATTGGCGTATGCTAAAGAGCAGCAGGTTAAAGTGATTCCCAGTTGTTCATATATTGCAACTTATCTGCAACGCAATCCTCAGTAATGGTTTGTCTGAATAAAAAACGCCCAGTTATGATACTGGGCGTTTGTGTTTTACTTAGCTGCGTTGGCGGGCCGGTAAGATGTCTTTAAGCTTTTCACGCATGTTGCGAATACTCTTTTCTGTGGTATCCCAGTCAATGCAAGCATCGGTAACCGAGATGCCGTATTTTAGCTGGCTAAGATCTTCACAGATGGATTGGTTGCCCCAACCTAAATGACTTTCAATCATCAAGCTGCTGATCGATTGGTTACCGTCAACAATTTGGTTGGTGATATTTTCCAAGACTAAGGGTTGCAACGCGGGATCTTTATTGGAATTGGCGTGGCTGCAATCGATCATAATATTGCTCGAAATCTTAGCTTTCTTCAGTTCTTGTTCGCAGACCGCAACACTGACTGAGTCGTAGTTTGGTTTACCATTACCGCCACGCAACACCACGTGACCATAGCGATTGCCTTTAGTGGTAACAATGGATACACCGCCTTTTTGATTGATGCCTAAAAAGCGGTGCGGATTAGACACCGACTGTAGGGCATTAATCGCAACAGTTAGCCCGCCATCAGTGCCGTTTTTAAAACCAACTGCAGATGATAAGCCAGAGGCCATTTCACGGTGTGTTTGTGATTCAGTGGTGCGTGCGCCAATCGCTGACCAGCTGATTAAGTCTTGCAAATACTGTGGTGAGATAGGGTCCAGTGCTTCCGTTGCAGTCGGTAAACCTTTTTCAGCTAAATCGAGTAGTAATTGACGACCAATGTGTAATCCGTCTTCAATTTTAAATGAGTCATCCAAGTAAGGGTCGTTGATTAAACCTTTCCAACCGATGGTGGTGCGTGGCTTTTCAAAATACACCCGCATGATTAAATATAGCGTGTCAGAGACTTCATCTGCTAAGGCTTTGAGGCGGTCAGCGTACTCATGTGCGGCTTTCAAATCATGAATAGAGCAGGGGCCAATCACGATAAACAAGCGATGATCTTTACCTTCTAAAATATCACGCACAACTTGACGACCGTTAGATACGGTGTGTAAGGCGTGTTCGCTTAGCGGAATTTTTTTCTTGAGTTGCTCTGGCGTAATTAATGTCACGTTAGAAGCAATATTTAAATCATTGATTGGTAAATCAGCCATCGTCGTATTTATCTCACTCGCAGATCAGGAAAAGTAAGTGGCTGAATTATTCTGATCAGCCAGCTGCATAACTAAAAATGCGGTAAACCATACCGCTTTACCCGCATGAACGAAAGTCCCTACAAGTTGTAGTATACGCCAGACAGGTTATTTATAGCGTATTTACGGCGGATAAAGCGGTGGTAACTGATCATCACTGTTACTGCTTTTGAGTGGCACATTGAAGGATAACTGGCTAATCGCGAGCCACAGCGGCTTGCCTTGCCAATCGCTGTCGTTTTCACTGTAGAGCGCACTATTTAAAGTATCCAATGCTTGGCTGAGGGTTTCGTCACGGGCCGCCATATCGGCTAAAGACTCAGGATGTTGACGCGCCCACGCATCCAATGCTTGGCGGGTCGCAATGGGATCATTGGCTAAACAGGCTTTTCTCAAATCATCTTGCAAGCTACGCGAGCTTGGTCCGCTGCTCGCAGCCATGACTACGGCGGGCTGATGCCGTGCGCGCCACCATAAAGCAAAACCGCTCAGCGCTAATATACTCAATAGCAAACTTAGCATTTGCCAGATACGTAGTTGTTGAGTGCTCACCATTGCCATATTTTGCGGAGGGCGTATTGATGCGCTATTGGTGCTGGAGGGTGTCAGTGCGGTCGCTTTTACAGTGAGGTTTTGTTGTGGCAGTTCTGCATATTCCAACTGATCGGTTAAGGTATTCCACCAAGGCAGTTTGCTTGCGGCTAAGTTGTATTGCCCTGCGTTCTCAAAAACAAAAGCTTGGCGTTCTTCTCGGCGGCTTACGATGCTGTCATCTTCATAACGCCGACTCAGTGAAGGCTTATCGACATAAACTTTGAAAGTACTTGAAACAGGCGTGTCGATCCTAGGTAGTTGTGAGTCAGTCAGCCCGTCAACTTGCAGACTAACCATTCGCGTGACTGCTGTACCAGCTATCAAATTTTCTGCCAGTGCGGGGATCCATTGTTGCTGTAACGTGACTTGACGCGCTGGCAGCCATGTTGCGTGCGCTGGATAGCTGTCAGGAATGGCTTTGACGTGCAAAGGAATACGCGCTGATTTGACTTCAATACGCTGACCTGGGCGTGCACTAAAGGGCGTTAAAGATTGTGGATCATGGCCGGCTAAGGTTGCTGAAAAAGTCTGCGCTGGAATGTCTAACACGCCACTTTGCTGAGGGAAGATTGCATAGCGCACTTCAATTACACCGTGGCGTACACCATTAATATGTTGCTCAAAGGTCCGTGGCTTACCCATAGGTTCTACCCGTGCATTGTCGAGTAATAAAGGCGTAAGGTTACCGTCTGAAAATAATGGTATGGCATGGAAAATTCGTAATGTCAGTACCGCTTGTGCTTGGATATAGACCTGCTCTTGGTCAAGTTGCGTATCAATATAGACCGGTGCCAGTAGTGGTTGCTTGATGACTGGCTGTTCTTTTACATACAGATTGATCGGTGCGCTTTGTAGTGAGCCTAGACGCAACGGTGGAATGACTACAGAGCCCGTTTGTTTGGGCAGTAAAGTTAGAATCCATTGATTAATTGGACGGGCTTGACCGGATAGAGTGCTGAAACGATTGACTTGTTTGCTGCTCAGTAATTCGAAGAAAGGCTTTAGAGGGGTTAGGTCAGGCGCAGCGAAGTAGCTGGTGTCATCTGACTCTAAGGTCAGCTCGACACTTTCACCCTCATTTAACTGAGTACGGTCAATCGTGGCCGTGAATGAGGTCGCTGAGACGTATGAAGTGGCTAGCAGGGATAGCCATAATACATAAAGGAAGGCTTTTTTTAAGCTCATGGGCGAGTCTCCTGACGCTGCTGCTCATACAAGAATTTGCGTTTTAACAACTCGCTGGGATCATCAGGGACTTGCTCTAGCCAGCGTTCTAAATCGACTGCATGCTGGCTTGTCTGCGTTGTTTTGTGTGGTGAGGGTGTATCAGCTGGGCTGGCATTGCTTGCTGGTGTTGACTCGACTAAGGGGGATGCCAGTGTAGCGTTATGTTGAGTTTCTGTACGGCTAGCCTCTACATCAGCAGCGGTTTTGTTGGCGCTGTTAGTCAGGGTTTCAGTCGGTGTGCCCAGCAGCGTTTTGCTATCTTGTGCGGGTTTTTCGGCATCTGTTTGGCGAGTCGATTGGCTGCGCTTAAGGTGTTCTGTGACAACATCATAATTGTACTGTGCTGCGAGCATGTCAGGTGCCAGTTGCAGGGCTTGCTGATAAGCCTGTAAGGCTTCTGTAAAGTCGCCAAGCAAAGCCAAAGCATTCCCACGGTTGTAGTGTGCTTCAGCTGTGTCGAGCAGGGCAAACGCTTCTGCTGCTCGTCTATAATCTTTAGCTAGATACCATGCGCTGGCTTGCCATGCTGGATCGTTAAAGCGCTGTGCTGCTAATTTTGGTTGCTCTTGCTCTAAGAGTTTTTGACCTTGTTGATCAGGGCGTAACCAGAGATTTTCCAATTCAAAGGCGTAGACGGGCATAGGCATCATGGGTAAGAGACCCACGATAATAATCAGGACACTGCCGCGTCGCGCAAAACTCGCAGCAAGCAACAGTAACGGTAAAATAAACCAATAACCTTGATCCTGCTGCGTCGAGATTGCTGCGCCACGCTGACGGTGCTGAGCATGGTTGGATGGGTTTAGCAGTCCCAGTAATTTGAGATCGGTTTGGTCGCTGCTAAGCGGCGTGTAACGGCTTGAGGTTTGTTTGCTGAGTAGCTGCAACGAGGTTTGATTGAGTCGACTGATGACGATTGCGCCCGAGGTATCAGTGAGCAAGTCTCCTTGTGCAGAGATCACCATGGGTGCCCCTGCGAGGGTGCCAACACCGAGCGACAACAGCTGTACAGGCGTGTTTTTAAGTAACTGCTGGATAGCCATTTGCTCGCTGACTGACACGCCATTACTGATCAGTAAAATTTGGCCTTGGCCTTGTGCGCCTTGCTGTAGAAGATCCAGTGCCCGCTGGATGGCTAAATCGGCCCGTTGTCCAGAAATGGGCATCAAGTCAGGATGGAGTGCTTGCAATAAGTTTTTACTGGTGAATAAATCATTACTTAAGGGAACGAGCGTATGTGCACTTCCGGCATACACGACTAAAGCAGTTGATGCGTCCTCTCGCTTTTCCAGTAGGTTGATAATTTTCTCGCGTATGCGTTGTAGACGGCTCGGGGCCAGGTCCTTGGCTAACATGTCGGGGGTCAACTGAATGATGATCACTAATGCTGGCTGTTGAATTTTTTGTGCAGGTGTTTCTTGAGCAGCTTGCCAACTGGGGCCCAGCAAGGCGAGCAGTGCACACAACCATGCAAGCGCCAGTGTGAGGTAACCGAATGTGCGTTGACGCGGAGTATGCTGTTTGAGCAAGATTGCGTGAAAAGCGGGTGGTAAAATAGTGCGCCAGTCTTTGCTGTGCTGACGGGTGCCATACAACGCCCACAGTAGTAGGGCTGCCAGCGGTGCGCCGATTAACCAATACAGACGCGTCCAGTCTGGCCAGCTATTGAGCAGAGTTACCATTATTTTGTTTCCTCTGCGAGCTGATTGTGCCGGTAGGTGCGATAAACACGTTGCCCGATCAGTAACATACTGAGCAGCCATGCGCTTGCTAAAGGCCAGCTGTACAGTTGCTCAATACGGCGCTGTGCTGTGTGCCGTTGCACAGCCGGTTCAAGACGGTTTAATACTGTATGAATAGTGCTTAAATCTGTTGCTTGCGTAGCGTGAAAATATTGTCCAGCGCTTATCTCGGCCATTTTTTGTAACGTCTGTTCGTCTAGGTTTAGGCCGGAAGTGTCGTGAATATTTTCAGCTGTTTCTGCAGTTATACGGTTACCGATACCAATCGTATAAATTCTAATCTGATAGCGCGCTGCCAGTTGTGCCGCCGCCAGTGGTGACATCACGCCACTGGTGTTTGCGCCATCGGTGATCAGTACTAATACGCGGTGTTTGGCTGGGCGCATGCGTAGGCGTTTAATTGCGAGACCTATAGCGTCACCGATTGAGGTGTCAGTGCCCGCAATGCCTGGTTGTGCCTCGTTGAGCCAGGTTCGTACGCTATGATGGTCATAGGTTAGTGGTGCTTGCAGGTAGGCTTGGCTGCCAAATAATATCAAGCCTAAGCGGTCGCCGTGGCGTTCGCTAATGAATGTGTTTAATAGGTGTTTGACAAAGTCCATGCGAGAGATACTTTGTTGATCAAGCATCATATCGCTGTACAGCATTGAGCTGGAAACATCTAAGGCAATCAGTAGATCGCGTCCACTGTTAGGTTGTTCAAGTAATTCGCCCTGTAACTGTGGGCGAGCAGCCGCGCCGACTAACAGGAACCAAATCAATAGATAGACTGCAGTTTGACTGCGCCAAGCAAACAAACCCGATTGCTGTGTGCTGTCTAAGGTTTGTAATGCGTTAAAAAAAGGCACGTACAGTTCAGGGTCTTGTTTGCGTACCGGTGCTAGATAGCGATGCACTAACCAAGGTAAGGGAAGGAGTAGCACCATCCATGGCCAAGCGAACTCAAACATGTTTTCGAATCCAAGTATCGATGGCTTTGTGCAATTGTAGAATCGATTTGTCATCCAGTCGACAATCAGGTTGGTAGCTACCGTTGACTAAAATCATCCAGCGGGTCAGACCTGCGGCTGGGCAGCGGCTGTCTAAAAAAGCTAACCACTCACGTCCGCTTAAGGTATGACTGGCATAGTTTGGATAGCGTGCCGAGCAAACACGTTTAAGTAATTGATTGAGCTGTTGTAACCAAGGCCCTGCTTGTTCACCGCCTAAGGGTTTTGGCAGTGCGTGTAATTGCTGTAAGGCGCTTTCGCGTAGAGGATCAAGTGTCATAGTTCGCTTGAGTTGTTTACGTTGTAAACGCCGATGTTTGACATAGCGCCATAGTATGATGGCGATCAGTAGCGCCCCGCAGAGCAACCACCAGCCCAACGCTAGAGGCCACCAACTGATTGGCGAGGGTAGGGCGATGGGTTGTAATTGCTCAATATTGATCATGGCGCACCTGAGAGGCTCGGTTTGCCGAGTAAAGATATTGCTTGTAGCTGTTGCAATAGCGGCTGCTCGGTGGACAACGGCAGTAAGGGTGCGCTCAGCTGTTGGGCGAGGCTTTGCCACGCGCTTTGATACAGTTGCCCTCGCTGGTGCCATTGTTGACGCAGTGTGGTGTGCTCGGTATCGAGTGTGATGCTTTGTTCTCCCATGCTAAAAGTGGCTTGAGCTAAATGCGGTAAGCGCTGTTCCAGCGGGTCACTGATCGGGACTAAAATCAATTCGGCGTGCTCTGCGAGGCGACGTACTAACTGGCTGGTCTCATCATCGAGATGATGTTCATTGCAAATCAAAATGATTAATCCGCCCGGACGGGTCAGGCGTCGTGCTTGCTGCAATGCTGCAGGCAGTGGGTTTGGAGTAGCGTTGCTCATCGGTTGTTGCAACGCTTGATTAGCCGTAGCAATGGCTTGCAAGAGCTGGAGAACACTGTGTTTGTTACGGTGTGCCGGTATATGTTGTAACAGCCCGTTAGCAAAAACTAAACCACCAACGCGGTCATTGTGTTGCAAGCCAGCCCAAGCAAACAGGCTGGCAACTTGTGCTGCCAGAACGGATTTAAAACAGCCGGTGCTGGCAAAAAACAAATGCAGACTTTGTTCGACCATAATAAAAATGGGCCGCTCACGCTCTTCATGAAAAACTTTAGTGTGTACTTCGCCTGTTCGTGCGGTTACTCGCCAGTCGATGCTGCGTGCATCATCACCGGGCTGATACGCGCGTACTTGATCAAAATCCATACCGCGACCGCGTAAGCGCGATTGATGGAGGCCAAGCAAAGGATTGCGTCGCAGAGGCGTGTTAAAGAACGCAATTTTATGCAAGTAATGGCGTGTACCAAGCAAGTCCGGCAGGTCAATATGCGTGCGGCCTTGCATGTCCATTAGGCGACTGCAACAACATCAAGTAAGCGTTGTAAAACTTGGTCTTGATCAATGCCGGCGGCTTCTGCTTCAAAGGAAAGAATAATGCGGTGGCGCAGAGTGTCGAAGAGCACCGCTTGGATATCTTCGGGGCTGACAAAGTCACGACCGGCCAGCCACGCGTGTGCGCGCGCGCAACGGTCGATGGCGATTGAGCCGCGCGGGCTGGCGCCAAAACGAATCCATTTACCCAGATCGCTGTCGTACTTAGCTGGTGTGCGGGTTGCAATCACCAACTGCACCAAGTATTCCTCCATAGCATCGGCCATATACAAATTGAGAATTTCTTCCCGGGCGGCAAAAATAGTGCTTTGATCGAGTTGCTGCGAGGGCTTTTGTTCGCCATGCAGGGCAATACCGCGCGCTTGTTGCAGGATTTTTCGTTCAATTTGAGCGTCAGGAAAGCTGATTTTTACATGCATTAAAAAACGATCGAGCTGCGCCTCCGGTAGAGGGTAAGTGCCCTCCTGCTCCATGGGGTTTTGTGTGGCCATAACTAAAAATAAATCAGTTAGGGGGTAGGTGCTATTGCCGACACTGACCTGATGTTCAGCCATCGCTTCGAGCAGCGCTGATTGAACTTTAGCCGGCGCACGATTGATTTCATCGGCAAGAATTAAATTATGAAAGATAGGTCCATGTTGAAATTCAAAGCTAGCATTCTCAGGGCGATAAATATCAGTCCCAGTGATATCTGAGGGCAACAAATCAGGCGTGAACTGAATACGTTGAAAACTTGCTTCCAAGCCTTCTGCTAGGTATTTAATCGCCTTGGTTTTTGCCAGTCCTGGTGCGCCTTCAACCAAGAGGTGGCCGTCGGCTAATAGCGCGATTAAGAGTCGATCAATCAGCCGCTCTTGACCTAAAATTTGGCTGGTTAAATAGCTGCGTAACGCGAGTAAGGCTTCATGGGGTGACATAATAGGCCTGTTCAATGCAATGTGCTAAGGCGCAGTGTAATGCATCTATATACCCTGTGGATATGCATGAACACTGACTGTTGAACCGGTCACAAACCTGTTTAAAAGGGCGCCGGGCAGGTGAAGTCTAAGCGCTGTTGCGTGTGTGGATGTGTGAAGCTGAGTGCGCTGGCATGCAAACATAAACGTGGTGCGGCTTGTAACGCGTGTTCATGTGCATAAAGGCCATCGCCGAGGAGTGGATGGCCAATAGAAAGCATGTGCACGCGTAACTGATGCGAGCGGCCGGTATATGGGGTTAACTCAACTCGAGTGAATTGCTCGCCACGTTCAAGCGCACGCCATAACGTGAGTGCATGTTTCCCTTGCTCATGGTCGACGACGTGACGTGGTTTGGTTGGCGGATCATAACGCAGCGGCAATTCAATTTTGCCGTGTTCCTCTTCAAGCTGGCCCCAGCATAATGCATTGTACAACTTGTCAACTTCACGGTCATGAAATTGCCGAGACAGCTCACGGTGCGTATCAGCATCACGGGCTAGCATGATTAACCCAGATGTTTCCCAGTCTAAGCGGTGCACAATGCGTGCATCTGGGTAACCGTTGTCTTGCAAGCGGGTTACCAGACAATCTTTGTTGTCTTCAGCACGACCGGGTACTGACAGCAATAGAGTAGGCTTGTTGACCACCAACAGATAGGGGTCTTGGTAAAGGATGGCAATATTAGACAGCGGCATAAATAACCTTGTAAATGTATTTGGCAGCCCATAGGCCGCCAAATAATAACTGCATAACGATCTGACTTTAGCGATCTGGCAGAGTAATATTTAACTCAAGAATCGAGCAGCTGCCTTGATTTTCAAGAGCAACTTGCACTTGATCTTGATCGATGTTGACGTATTTACGAATCACCTCGACCAATTCTTTTTGTAAGGCGGGTAGATAATCGGGCTCGTCACGTTGACCGCGTTCGTGTGCCACAATAATTTGCAAGCGCTCTTTGGCCATCGATGCGGTGGGGCTTTTTTTACGGGATCTAAGAAAATCTAAAATGCTCATTCTTTACCTCCGAACATGCGCTGCAGGAAGCCTTTTTTCTGTATTTCGAGAAAACGGTGCGGCACCTCTTTGCCCAGTAAACGATCAACGGCATCACTGTATGCTTGGCCGGCATCGCTCTCTTCATCCAAAATCACCGGAACACCTTGGTTTGATGCTTTGAGTACGGCTTGTGATTCTGGGATAACACCAATCATTTGTATCGAGAGGATTTCTTCGACATCTTCAACGCTGAGCATTTCGCCACGGGCAACGCGTTCTGGACTGTAGCGAGTCAGTAATAAATGCTCGCTGACCGGCTCGCGGCCTTCTACTGCACGTTTAGATTTGCTTGAAAGCAGGCCCAACATACGGTCTGAGTCGCGTACTGACGAAACTTCAGGGTTGGTCACAACAATGGCCTCATCCGCTAAGTACATAGCAAGGTGTGCGCCTTTTTCGATTCCCGCTGGCGAATCGCAAATCACATACTCAAATTGCTCAGCTAATTCGGTAATGATTTTTTCAACCCCCTCCAGCGTTAAAGCATCTTTGTCACGTGTTTGACTGGCCGCTAAAATGTATAAATTTTCGATGCGCTTATCTTTGATAAGGGCTTGATTGAGTGTGGCTTCGCCATTAATAACGTTAACAAAGTCGTAGACTACACGGCGCTCGCAACCCATGATTAAATCAAGGTTACGTAAACCCACATCAAAATCGACAATGACAGTTTTATGTCCACGCAATGCGAGTCCAGTGCCAACCGCAGCGCTGGTGGTGGTTTTACCAACGCCGCCTTTGCCTGATGTTACAACGATAATCTTAGACAAGCGGTTCACCTTATGGATAGAGTAAGTAAAGGGTGGTTGATGAATTAATTATAAAGTGTTCATAGGTACAAAGGTATAGATCAGAGCGCAGAGATCTCTAACTGTTCCTCATTTAACCAAGTTTGTGTCGCTTTTCCCCACGCAGGGTCGCGGCGCAAGTCTTCGGCAACCTTATATTGTCCTGCAATAGAGAGTAGTTCAGCGCCCAGCTGTTGGCAAAAAATACGCGCTTCCCGATTACCATTAACCCCCGCTAAGGCACGGCCACGTAATGGGCCGTAGACATGAATATTGCCATCGGCTAACAACTCTGCACCGGCACTGACTGCTGCCATCACAATTAAATCGCAGTTTTTGGCATAAATTTGTTGGCCGCTGCGCACCGGAAGGGTGATGAGTTTTGCTGGAATTAAACAGGGCTCGGCTGGCACTTCAATGGTTTGTATCACTGCTAATGGGCGTTCGCGCGCATCACTGGGTGGAAGCACTGCGATATCTAAAGCTTTTGCAGCCAGTAAATCGGCGGGTCGATCCGTGCGAATGGCCATGGTGCTTAGTCCATGTTCTCGACAGATTTTTAATAAGCGCGCAAGGTCTAAAGACTCGGCGGCATCGCCGCATTTATCCAAGGCTAGAATAATCGGTGCATCTTGGAAAAACTGTGGTGCTTGCTCAACTTTCTCTGCTAATTGCAGTGCTAGAACATCCAAATTATTGGATGAAAGTTCGAGAATGGTTAAGGCGAGCATGCTGCCTTTAAGTTGAAAGACAGGCGCTTTCTCGAGAAGATCTGCTTGATTCATCGATGACTCTATGAAATGTAATAATTAAAGTGGTTTATAACGTTAAGCATGGCAGGCTGCAAATCAATAAGCCATGTAGAATACGATCTTTTATGCTATTTGGTATGTTTATATGAAACATTCTGAGTTTTCGCTACGTTTTTTACATCCTCGTTTTTGGTTGCTGTGGCTGGGTCTGGGTTTGCTTTGGCTGATCACGCAATTACCTTATAAAGTCTTACTGGGTTTAGGGCGTGGTTTAGGTGCTCTGATGTTGCGTGTGGCCAGCAGTCGCCGCCACATTGTGACGCGCAATATTGAATTGTGCTTTCCACAACTTACCGACAACGAACGTGAGGATTTAGTTCGCGAGAACTTTGCTGCTATGGGTATCGCGTTTTTTGAGATGGCGATGAGTTGGTGGTGGCCGAAGAAACGTCTAAGTAAACTATTACAGGTGCAAGGTTTAGAGCATTTGGAAAAGGCCCAAGCGCAAGGTCAGGGGGTTATCTTAATGGCTATTCACTTCACCACCTTAGAAATTGGTGCGGCCTTATTAGGTCAGCGGCATACCATTGATGGGATGTATCGGGCACATAAAAATCCTGTGTTTGATTATGTACAGCGTCGAGGTCGTGAGCGGCATAATGTCGATGCGCAAGCAATTGAGCGTGAAGATGTACGCGGCATGCTGAAAGTGCTACGCCAAGGACGGGCGATTTGGTATGCGCCAGACCAAGACTATGGTCCAAAACAGAGTGTTTTTGTACCGCTTTTCGGTGTTCCAGCTGCTACAGTAACGGCCACTAGTAAGTTTGCCAAACTCGGTCGTGCACAGGTTATTCCCATGATGCAAACGCGCTTGGCCAATGGTTGCGGTTATCTAATCAAGATTGAAGCACCCTTGCCAGATTTTCCTGGTGATACAGATGAGCAAGACTGTGTGCGCATTAATCAGTGGATTGAGCGTGCGATTGGGGCACAACCTGAGCAGTATTTGTGGGCACACCGTCGTTTCAAAACCCGACCTGAAGGCGAGGCTAAGTTGTATTGAAAACTGAGGAACAAACCCCTGCGGAGAAGCTGTCGCTGAACGGGAAAAACGAAAAGGTTATTACGGGCCTGATTTTATCAGGCGGTGGTGCGCGAGCAGCCTATCAAGTCGGTGTGCTGGCTGCGATTGCTGATTTAATGCCTGAGTCCGCAGAAAACCCTTTTGAAGTGATTGTTGGTACTTCTGCTGGCGCGATCAATGCGGTCAGTTTAGCCTGTGGTGCGTTGGACTTTCAGCAAGCAATTCGCAAGCTCACCGGTGTTTGGCAAGGCTTTCGTACAGAATTGGTCTATCGTACTGATTGGTGGGGGGTGGTGCGCCAAGCGGGACGTTTTGTTGGGCGGCACTTACTTGGTTTTGGGCGCGGTCTTGAGCCGGTGGCTTTGCTCGATAATTCACCGTTGCGTGAGTTGCTATTAAAAGAACTGGATTTTTCAGGCATTAATCTGGCTGTGGCGCGGCGTAAGTTGCGTGCGGTGGCGATTACTGCTTTTGCCTACCAATCAGGGCAAGCCGTCACCTTTTATCAAGGTCGTGGCAATATTGAACCTTGGGTTCGTCATCGGCGTAATGGTTTACCGACGCGCTTACATATTGAACATTTAATGGCGAGTTCGGCGATTCCGTTGTTGTTTCCGCCAGTACGTTTAAATCAAGAGTATTTTGGTGATGGCGCGGTGCGTCAGGCCGCTCCGATTAGTCCGGCTTTGCATTTAGGTGCTGATCGCGTATTAGTGATTGGTGTACGTAGCCAAGTTCAAGAAGAACAAATTATTCCTATGACCGCGCGTCCGCCAAGCCTTGCGCAAATTGGTGGGCACCTACTCAATAGTACCTTTACTGATAATTTAGAGTCGGATCTTGAGTTGCTTGAACGCCTCAATATGCTGGGTCAACTGTTGCCAGAAACAGAGCGTAAGAAGCATCTAGGGCTTTCGCCTGTGGATGTCTTGGTGATTTCGCCGAGCAAAAAAATTGATGAAATTGCCGCGCGCCATCGTCACCAATTGCCTGCGTCATTGCGCCTGTTTCTGCGTGGACCAGGCGCCACACGTGCCAATGGTGGCGAGGTGTTAAGTTATTTATTGTTTGAACGCAGTTACTGCAATGAGTTGATCGAGCTGGGTTATCAAGATGCGATGAGTAAAAAAGATGAGCTGCTGGCTTTTTTAGCGGTGAGCCCACCTATTGCGCAAACGGCCTAGCCATTAGCTATCGTCTCTATGCGCTCTGCTGTTGCTGGCAACTTGACGTGTGCGGCAGTTTAAGTAAATGGAACTTTGCAGCCATTGCTGATCAGGGTACCAAGAAAACATAAACTGACCGCCTTTAAGTTTATCAATCACGGTGCGGGCAATTTCTGGACGGACAGCTGGACAGCCTTGGCTGCGGCCAATTCGTCCTTGAGTTTTAATCCAGGCTGGATTGACATAGTCAGCAGGGTGAATGACGATTGCACGTTCACGTGCACGGTCATTAATCCCAGGTTCTAAGCCATCCATACGTAATGAATAGCCGTGTTTACCTTGATAGCTTTCTGCTGTGCGAAATAAACCAATGCTCGATTGGTGGCTGCCATTGGTGTTGGAAAAGCGGGTCGCAAAATTATCGCCAGAGCGATTGCCGTGTGCAACAAAGTCATGCAGAACCAGCTTTTTGCTGTGCAGGTCAAAAATCCATAAGCGTTTGTCGCTGGACGGTAAAGAGAAATCAATCACGGCTAGACGTTGTGCCGGCTCAGCGCCATGGCTCAGCGCACACTGCATGGCGCTCAGTGCCGTGTTAAGTACGTTAGCGCTCAAACTCGGTGCTGATTGTTTAAGTGAGTGAGCGAGTTGTTGCGGGTATGTGGCAGCGCTTAGGGTAAAGGCGCATAAACTTGATACAACAGCTAATACTGATCGAAATAAAAAAGGACGAAGCATGCAAATACTCTCAGTGCAGCACAGTATGTGCTTGGAAAAATAGGCAGTTTGTCTAGACTCGTATACAGCATCGCGGCATGTGTTGCTTTTATAATTGTGATACAACAAAGGGCATCTGCGTCTAAATCTACTCAAAAGCAGTGATGCATCTTATAACAGCTCTCTGAATGGATCCAAACCCTTGTTTAGAAAACACACCTGGTTGGCTTTAGCGATAAGCGTTACTCACAGTACACTGAGTTGCGCGCAGCCTAATGTTAGCGCGCAAACACTGACCGAAACCCTTACTTCTCTGAAGCAGACCTGTACTGTATCAACGGTGCACCGTTTATCGGAGCAATCAATTCAACAACTGCAAACATTCTATCAGACGGTGAACTATACGCTACTGTGGCAGGATGCCGCTCAGCGTCAGCAGTTGACCGAGTTAATTTCGGATACGCGCTATGATGGTTTGCAGCCTGCCATGTATCAGTTACCGCGTATTGCTGCGTTAGATGAAACTGCATCCGAGCAGCAGCATGCGTGTGCTGATGTCCTGCTTACACATGGCTATTTACAGGTATTGCAACATTTACGTGATGGTGTTTTGAATCCAAATACAGTAGAGCCGTACTGGTACGAGGAAGCCGTTAAACAGGTGGAAGAGCCCTCGATTGTAGCTATTGCAGTAGCTGGTCTGAATGATTTGCCGCAGGCGTTTGCCACGGTACGCCCACAGCACAGCACCTACCAGAAATTACGTGAGACATTGCAAAGCAGTGATTTGTTAACTCAAGTTGATTGGGGACAAGTGCCTGTCGCCGGTAAGTCCTTGCGCGTTGGCGTACTGGATGCACGCGTGCCTGATTTACGCATGCGTCTGCAGTTGGCCGGGTACATTAAGGCCAGCAGTGATGATGCATTAACTCCCGATGAAACGCTGGCAGGTGAAGAGGTTGCGGTGGACTCTTTGTTGTATAGCGATGAGCTGGCTGCTGCGGTTAAGGCCTTTCAGCAAGATCACTATTTAGAAGATGATGGTGTGGTGGGACCGGCCACGCTGCGTGAGATGAATATCAGTCCTGAGCAGCGCTTGCTGCAAGTGAAGGTCAATCTTGAGCGCTTACGTTGGTTGGATAAACTGCTGGAACCAACCATGCTGGTGGTGGATATTGCCGGTGCACGCTTATTGTATTTTCGTGATGGTGCGATCGTCTGGCGCACGCGTACTCAAGTGGGCACCGTTAAACGGCAGACCCCCTTATTGAAGTCACGTATCACTCATCTCACCATCAATCCGACGTGGACTGTACCGCCGACGATTCTGCGTGAAGATAAACTGCCTGCTATTCGCCGTGATGTCAGTTACTTAGCTCGAAGCAATATCAGTGTGATTGACTATCAAGGTAACGTGCTGGATCCCGCCAGTATTAATTGGCATGCCCCTTCTCGAATTATGCTGCGTCAAGGTCCTGGTCCGCAAAATGCATTGGGCCTTGTGGCGATTCGCTTTGCCAATCCTTTTTCAGTGTATTTGCATGATACGCCGAGCCAGCACCTGTTTGGTCGTGCGACGCGCACGGTCAGCTCTGGTTGCGTAAGGGTCGAGGATGCACAAAAGTTGATTGATCAGTTGTTGTTTGAAGCAACAGAGCAAGAGCGTGAGCGCATTGTACAGATTCAGAACAGTGGCAAAACGCGCAATGTGAATCTACCTAAGCCGATTCCAGTACTGTTAGCGTATTGGACAGTCGAAGTGGATATGGATAACCGTTTGCGTTTTCGCAGTGACAGTTACGGCCATGATGCGAAAATTGCTGCCGCATTGCAGGCTGCGCAGCGTTAGAGAAATTAGTGCTGCTCAAAAAAGCCGCTACCTATACATGAGCGGCTTTTTTGTTGTTTCTTATTCAGTCGTTGAATCAGTATTAGCATCAAGATCGAATGATCTTTCTAGCCATAGGGCATTAATGATTGCCATGCTGCAGGCTAGTAGTACGCCTAGAATCCAAGTGAAATACCACATAAAGAACCCCTTAACTTATCTGGTGAAGCTGTTGTAGTTGCTTGCGCTAAGCTCAGGTGTTGCCACCGTTTAACTTAGCAGCGATGCAGGCGTATGACCTCGCACCGCTGATTTAGCCAACTCGTTAATAGAGACCGTGTGGGTTTCCATCAATATCTGAAACTTTAATTTTGCCCCACATTTTGATGTAGCTCCACAGAGTGTAGACCAAAATAATGGGTACAAAAATTCCCGCAGCAATAAACATAATCCCTAACGTTTTATGGCTGGATACCGCATCCCACATGGTTAAGCTGGATGCGAGATCAATGCTTGAAGGCATTAAGAATGGGAACAGTGCACAACCTGCGGTGCACAATGTGCCGACAATCGTTAACGAGGAGCCTAAGAATGCTAAGGCTGAACGATTAATTGTGGCGGCCAACAAGGCCAAAACACCACCAACAATGCCGACAATCGGTGCTAGGCGAGTGATTGGGTATTGTGTGTAGTTGGCCATCCAACCTGGGTTATTCAGCTCAACTGTTTTGCTGAGTGGATCAATCGCACCATTGAAATCAATCACTGAGGTCACGCTGTAGCCTTGAATGCCTAACCATAACCACAGGCCCGCACCGATAAAGGTGATCAAGTAAGCGATCGCAGATAATTGCGTGGCTGTGCGTGCGCGCTTGAGTAATTGAGCGTCAGTACGCATCATTAGCCACGCGGCGCCGTGCGTCGTTAGCATGGCCACACTGACTAAACCAGCCAGAATACCGAACGGATTGAGTAGACCCCAAAAGTTGCCGGTATAGGTCATGCGCATGGTTTCATCAAGCATAAAAGGTACGCCGAGGAACAGATTGCCGAACGCCACACCAAAGACTAATGCGGGGACAAAACTGCCCAAGCATAACGTCCAGTCCCAGCGTATGCGCCAGTTAGCATTATCTATCTTGCTGCGGTAATCAAAACCTACAGGACGGGTGAATAGTGCAAACAACACCAGTAACATCGCCCAGTAAAAGCCGGAAAAAGAAGCCGCATAGACGACTGGCCAAGCAGCGAATAACGCACCCGCTGCGGTCACGAGCCAGACCTGATTGCCATCCCAGTGCGGTGCAATGGTGTTAATCACCACGCGACGCTCACTGTCAGTCTTGCCAATAAAAGGCAGCAAGATAATTGTGCCTAAGTCAAAACCATCGGTTAAGGCAAAACCAATCAGCAAAACGCCAACCAGTACCCACCAAATGAGTTTTAGAGTTTCGTAATCAAACATTTCGTCACTCCTTATACGTTTTTAGTGGTGTCTTGTTCAAAATGATAACGACCGGTGTGCAAGCAACTTGGGCCTTTGCGCGCAAAACGAATCATTAAGAACATTTCAATAATAATTAGCACCGTGTAGATCGAGGCAATCGTAATGATTGAGCCCAGCACATCAGCGGTGGTCAATGATGAAGCAGAAAGGAAGGTGGGTAATACCTCACCAATCGACCACGGCTGACGACCTACCTCAGCAACATACCAGCCTGTTTGCACGCCAATCCAAGGTAATGGCAGACAAAGTAGCGCAAACCTTAATAACCAAGGCTTATGCTCTTGAGTGTGCTTGGTGGATGCCCAGAAGGTTAAGACAAACAGCAAGAGCATCAGGAAACCGGCACCGACCATTAAGCGAAACGCCCAGAATATGCTGGGTACATGTGGAATGGTATCGGCCGCAGCAAGTTTGATTTGCTCTTCAGTTGCTTCAGCAATGTTTTCTGTATATTTTTTTAACAGTAAACCATAGCCAAGGTCCTGCTTAACTTCGTCAAATAGAGCAATGTTTTCTGCAGAACGGTCACCTGAGCGTAGAACAGCTAAGCGCTCGTAAGCCACCATGCCGTTACGGATGCGCACTTCATGCTGAGCAACTAAATCTTTTAGACCCGTGACTTCAGTATCCAAAGAGCGTGTCGCGATAATACCCATAGCATAGGGGATTTTAATCGCATAGTCGGTGGTTTGCGTTGCCATATTGGGCAAGCCAATCAGGGTAAAGGCTGAAGGAGCTTGTTCAGTATGCCATTCAGCCTCAATGGCGGCGAGCTTGGTTTTCTGCACGTCACCAATTTCGTAACCTGATTCATCACCAAGAACAATCACGGAGAGGATAGACGCTAAACCAAAGGCCGAAGCAATTGCAAACGAACGACGGGCAAAACCGAGATCACGTTTCTTTAATAAGTACCAGCTAGAAATCGCCAAAACAAAGATTGATCCGGTGACGTAACCTGCCGCAACGGTGTGCACAAATTTAACTTGTGCCACTGGATTGAAAATCAATGCTGCGAAGTCGGTGACTTCCATGCGCATGGTTTCATAGTTGAATTCTGCACCCACTGGATTTTGCATCCAGCCGTTGGCCACTAGAATCCATAGTGCGGACAAATTAGAGCCAATCGCCACTAACCAAGTGACGGCCAAGTGTTGGCGTTTGCTTAGACGCTCCCAACCAAAGAAGAATAAGCCAATAAAAGTGGATTCTAAGAAGAATGCCATCAAGCCTTCAATGGCGAGTGGGGCACCGAATACATCACCAACATAATGGCTGTAGTACGACCAGTTGGTACCGAATTGGAATTCCATGGTTAATCCGGTGGCAACCCCAATGGCAAAGTTAATGCCAAACAGCTTGCCCCAGAAGAGCACCATGTCCTTGTACACTTCTTTGCCGGTCAAGACATAGACTGACTCCATAATGGCCAGTAGAAATGCGAGACCGATAGTCAGAGGCACAAAAATAAAGTGATACATTGCTGTCATCGCAAATTGAAAGCGTGACAGATCAATAAGCGTTTCCGAGATCATTGCGCATACTCCTCGGGAGTGAGTGCTAGTAATATTAAGCTTGGTAGAGATCGGTTGGAATCACCAAAAATCTGCCAAGAGAGGTTGCAGTTATAAGCAGTTATCGACATGACGAATACTCCATAAATACATACAACATTTATAGTATGTCACTTTTTTATTGATTAATAACAAGAAATTAGCGGCGACCGGTTGTCGCAGTGTGCGCTGTAGCACACTTAGTCGAGTCGATCAGATTAAGAATAAAAATGATCAGCGGGGCGTGAGTGTGGGGCTGACCCGCTCGAATGGCATTGAGCGGGGGCTTGGATAGTTAGTGTTCGTTGAGAGTGAAAGCCGTTAGGGTAAAGGTCGGTACGCCAATATCTTGCATCAGTTGTGAGCCTTGCAATTCTGGCAGATCAATAATGGCGGCTACTTCGTAGACGCTAGCGCCCATTCTACGGATTAAGCGTGCTGCAGCAACAAAGGTGCCGCCACTGGCGATGATGTCATCAATCAACAGTACTTTATCCCCTTCGCCGAGACTGTCGGCGTGAACTTCTAAAGTTGACTGTTCGTATTCCGTATCATAAGGCTCGCTGAGAATATCGGCCGGCAGTTTGCCTTGTTTGCGAAACAGTACTAAGGGTTTGTTGAGTTCATACGCAATGGTTGCGCCGAGTAAAAAGCCACGTGATTCAATGGCGCCGACGTGGGTAAAATCACTTCCTACATAACGCTGTACTAAACTGTCAATCACCATGCGCATAGCACGCGGTGATTGAAATAATGGTGTGATATCCCGAAAAATAGTGCCTTTTTTAGGGAAGTCAGGAATAGGGCGAATTAAAGATTTAATTGCAAATTCGTCAAAAATCATACTATTAGCCTCTTTTGAATCAAACAGGTCAGTTTTCTAAATTACCACCTGCCAATGCGCAGATTTCAATCAGGTTGATGAGATTGATTTCTTTGCCTTCCGCAGCCAGTAGTCCGCTTTGTTGGAAGCGAGTAAATACTCTGGAAACGGTTTCGACTGCTAGACCTAAGTAGTTACCAATTTCATTGCGCGACATCGCCAGGCGAAATTGTTGCGGTGAATAGCCACGCGCGCGAAAACGCGCGGATAAGTTAACTAAAAACGTTGCAATGCGCTCGTCAGCAGTTTTTTTCGATAACAGCATCATCATTTGTTGATCATCGCGAATTTCACGACTCATAATGCGCATCAGTTGACGGCGCAATTGTGGCAGGCTGGCGCTCAGCTCATCGAGTCGATCAAAAGGGATTTCGCAAATCGAGGTGGTTTCTAAGGCAATCGCGGATACGGGGTAAAGTTCGGTATCCATACCGGATAGGCCAACAAATTCGCTGGGCAAATGAAAGCCAGTAATCTGTTCTTCGCCGCCATCTGTCACGCTAAATGTTTTTAGACTTCCGGAACGTACGGCATAGACGGAGGCAAAAGTATCGCCTTGGCGGAATAAAAATTCTCCTTTTTTAAGTGGGCGACTGCGTTTGACGATATTGTCCAGAGCGTCGAGATCTTGCATATCTAAAGACAAAGGTAAGCAAAGAGTGGCTAAGCTGCAGTCTTTGCAATGCGCCTGATGCGGGTTGCGCGTGCTGATTATTTCTGCCATGCCATAGTTCCTGAGCAAAGGGACGATTCAAAGTAATGCGCTAAGGTTACCCTAGCCAGACAGAAGCTGCCAGTGTGTTTATTCGGCTTCGGGTTGGGGGTATAAACTTGGTTTTTTAGAAACCAATGGATGCCTTATTGTCTTACTCTGATGCTCCGCTCTACATCACATGATTAAGTGGCTGATTAGCAGTGTTAAGCTGAGTAAAGTAGTTATCAAATAGCTGGCAAACCGCTAGGGTGTACAAACGCCCAGGGGCAGTCATGCTTAGACTGTGCTCATTGATTATCAGCAAACCATTGCTTTGCATGCTCTCTAGTTGTGGCCACTGTGCGGCAAAATAACGTTTGAAATCAATCATGAAACGTTGCTCAATAACACTGAAATTAACCGCAAACTGACAGGTTAACGCCTGAATAACGGCACGATGGATTCGGTCATCTTCAGTGCAGAACAAACCTTGAGCGGGTGCCAGTTGCTTATTGCGGCAGGCCGTTTGGTAAGTGTTGAGGTCATGGCTGTTGTAGTAATACAACTCACCCAGTTGGCTGATGGCAGACACGCCAAATCCTACCGTGTCACCGCTTGTATTGGTGCTATAACCTTGGATGCCATGCTGCAGAGTGCCATCTTCTTGGGCAGAAGCAAAATCATCATCAGGCAAGGCAAAATGCCCCATGCCTATATAGCGATAACCTGCGTCAACAAGCTGCTGTTGGGTATGTTGTAAAATGTGTTCTAGATTTGTCTTGGAAGGGAGCTCGGCTGCATTAATACGTTGCTGGATCGGGTGTTTGTCGGGTTGGTGTTGATAGCCTTGGAGGCTGATGCGATCAGGGGTTAGGTTGAGCACATCCAGTACGGCTTGTGCGAATGACGCTTGGGTCTGCTGAGGTAGACCATAAATAAGGCTGATGCTCACTGTGCGGAATTGCAAAGTGCGTGCTGCCTCAACAATCGTTTGAGTCTGCTCAATGGTTTGTAAACGATTGATCGCACGTTGCACTTTTGGATCAAGCCCTTGCACTTCAATATTGACCCGATTAAAGCCAATATCACGCAGAACACCCATGGTTGACCAGTCGGTTTCTCTCGGGTCAATGTCAATGCTGTAGTGCGTAAAGTTGTTACTGGCAATCTTGAAGTTATCTTGCAGACACTTCATCAGTTGGCGCAGTTCGCCTGGATTTAAAAAAGTTGGCGTGCCGCCACCAAAATGCAATTCATCAATACGCTGATCGCCGGCGATATGTTGAGCCACTGTTTGAATTTCTTGCTCTAAACATTGTAAATATTGGGCGGCACGACTGCGGTCTTTTGTCACTATGTTTTTTGCTGTGCAGTAGTAGCATGCGTTGGCGCAGAAAGGAATATTCACGCTAAGTGCAAGCGGACGTTGCGCCTTACGGCTATCGCGCAGCGCGCTAAAACGTTCAAACGCGCTGATGTCGTGCTGAAAATGTTCGGCGGCAGGGTATGAACTGTATTGTTTATCAAGGCGATGATAAAGATTAAACAGTTTTGAGCTCCAACCCATGGTATCAGGCATGTCAAATGACTCCCCAGTCGCTAGCAAGTGAAGCGAGTATAGGGTGTGTTTGATTGAGGTCTCTTGATCTGTATCAAGCGTATTTCTGCCTATGCAGAATCTTCTTTAATGGCCCATTAACCAGTGTTGGTGAGGTCCTGGTAGTGTCCATAAACCGTACAGAATGACTAAGAGTCCCGCTGCATAGCGCACATTTTTTTTGCGTAAAAAAGCGGTCACTCGCTCTGCTGCAAGGCCTGAAGCTAGCAGTACAGGCCAAGTGCCTAAGCCGAAAGTAAACATCAATAGGGCACTGGTTGTTGCGTCACCTTGGCTGGCGGCCCAGAACAGCGTGCTGTAGACCAAACCACAAGGTAACCAGCCCCAGAGCATCCCGAGCAGTATTGCATGCAGCGTACCTTTTACGGGTAGCAAGCGACTTGCAAAGGGTTGGATATATTTCCAGAGGTAGCTTCCGAGCTTTTCAATACGTGTGAGTCCATGCCACCAGCCCGCTAGATACAGTCCTAAGCTGATGAGTAAAAGCGCTGCTACGATACGTAGCGCATTGGCGGCAGGTGTTTGTTCAACCGCCCAGCCAAATAGGCCAAATAAGAACCCTGCCAGCGCGTAGCTGCTGACTCGGCCTAAGTTGTAACCAATAATAATGCGCAAGCGACGGTTTTGTTGCTCAGCTGGAATGCTCATGGTGAGTGCGCCCATCAGCCCGCCGCACATCCCGAGGCAGTGCCCCGCACCTAATAAACCCAGAATAAAGGCTGAAGCGAGTAGAGGGATTAAATCAGCCATTGTGCTGATCTTCCGTATTGCTATCAGCCGTTTGCGTTTGCTGATTTTTCACGCCAGCTTTGTGCATAGGGTCTTCGTCATCAAACAGAATGCTGTGTGCAGGACTGTCGAGGTCTTCATACTGACCATTATCAACGGCCCAAAAAAACAGTTTGATGGCTAAAGCAACAATAATCATTGCCACCGGAATCATTACATATAAAGCGGCCATAACAAGACTCTCTATAACAGAGCAAAACTCACTCGTGTGAGCGGGTGAGGCGCAGTGCATTGAGCACCACTAAAAGCGAGCTAACTGACATACCCAGTGCTGCCCAGCCGGGAGTCACCCAGCCGATAGCCGCGAAGGGAATAATTAACCCATTGTACAGGGTTGCCCAGGCTAAGTTTTCAATAATGATTTTGCGCGTGTGCTTGGCCACGCTGAGGGCGCTGACCAGGCTGCTTAAGCGGTTGGATAAAAGAATCGCATCGGCGCTGGTTTTAGCTAAATCAGTCGCGCTGCCCATTGCGATACTGATGTCGGCGGCCGCTAAAACAGGCACATCGTTGACACCATCACCGAGCATTAATACGTGACGGCCTTCAGCGTGCAAGGTTTTCAGCACGGCGAGCTTGTCATTAGGGGTGAGGCCGCCACGCGCATCATTAATATTTAATTGCAGGGCAATTTGTTGCACCATTGGAGAGCTGTCACCGGACAGTAAAAGTACTTTCCAACCCCGTGCGTGACAGGCTTTAAGCAAGGCTGGAGCATCTGTGCGTAATTGATCATCCAGAGCAAACCACGCTAAGGCTTGCTGTGTGTCGCCGAGCAATAACCATTGGCCTTGTTCGCTCGGCATTGCCGGCACGGGATAATTGCCCAGCGCGCTAACATAGTCGGGTCGACCAATGCGTAACTGACGCTGCTGAACGATACCTTCTAAGCCTAAGCCTGGCATGCTGCTAACGTCACTGGCGGCAGTAACGGTGCGGCCAAAGGCGCGGGCGATCGGGTGTTCTGAATGACTCTCTAGGGCGACGGCCAGCTCTAAACATTGCTGTTCGCTAAGGTCAGCACAGGGCAGAATGCTTTTTAACGTCAGTTTGCCCTCGGTTAATGTACCGGTCTTATCGAAGATAACTGTATCCACTTGATGCAGGCTTTCTAAAAAGTGCCCCTTGGTAATCAAGAGTCCTAGTTTGTGCAATGAGCCGGTCGCTGCGGTAAGTGCAGTTGGTGTGGCCAAGGATAGAGCGCAAGGGCAGGTGGCAACCAGCAGAGAGAGAACAATCCAAAAGGCGCGCGATGGATCGATATACCACCAAATTATACCGACGACGGCGGCAATCAATAACACACTGATTAAGAACCACTGCGCCACTTTGTCGGCTAATTCGGCAAGACGCGGCTTAAGGGTTTGTGCGCGTTCTAATAAACGTACAATTGCTGAGAGGCGCGTTTGTTCACCGAGGGCTAACACTTCAATGGTGAGCGGGCCTTCAACGTTTAAGGTGCCCGCTACCACTGTGTCGCCTGGTGTTTTGGCTAAGGGTAAATACTCGCCCGTCAGTAGAGATTCATCAATACTGGAATGACCGGTGAGAATGCGCCCGTCTGCAGGAATAAGGTTGCCGGGCGGGACTAATAGATGCTCACCCAAGGTCAGTTCACTGAGCAAAATCCGCTCACTATTGCCGTCTGCCGTTAAACGCAAGCAGGAGGCCGGTAATAAGTTGACCAGTTGTGTGGTTGCGGTAGCCGTACGCTCACGGGCACGCCGTTCCAGATAGCGGCCAGAGAGCAGAAATAAGGCAAACATGCCAGCTGCGTCAAAATATAAATCGCCTTGTCCTGTCAGGGTTGACCAAATGCCCGCGGCGTATGCCCCTGCGATTGCTAAGGAGACGGATACATCCATGGTCAGGTGTCGAGTGCGCAAATCACGCAATGCACCATGGAAAAACTCACTGCTGCAATAAAATACGATGGGTGTGGTTAAAATTAAGCTGGTCCAGCGCAGTAGGCGATCCATTGCAACAGACAGATCTAAATTAAATTCTGGCCAGGTGGCCATTGAGGCCATCATTACTTGCATCCACAACAAACCAGCAACGCCGAGTTTACGCAAGGCGCGTCGATTATCTGCTTGCATTTGCTCGCTGACCGTATCGGATTGCCATGGATGCGCCGCATAACCGATATGGCGGATGGTTTTTAGCAGCTCGGAGAGCGCCAGCTGTTCTGTATCCCAGCGAATGTGCAGGCGGTGGTTGCTGAGATTGAGCGACGTGTCGATCACGCCAGGCATTTTCATCAGGTGTTTTTCAATCAGCCAGCCACATGCTGCGCAGGTGATACCTTCGATTAATAGTTTTGTTTCGCTGATATTGTCAGTGGTGCTGACAAAGGGCTTTTGAATGTCTTCGCGATCCAAAAGTAATAATTCATCGGGCAGTACACCGGGTAAGGCTTCTGGGTTAGCGGAGGGTTCACTGCGGTGTTGATAATAGTTTTCTAAACCACCGGCAATAATTGCTTGAGCCACAGCTTGGCAACCAGGGCAGCAAAATACACGGGGCTCTTTCAATACAACGCTGCTGAAGGCGTCGCCGGTTAGAACCGGTAAGCCACAATGGAAGCATACTAAAGGAGCAGCCATGTTTGTCCGCTCTCTATCAGTCGCACAGCAATCAGTCGATTGCCGGTGTGCATCAGCGTTATCAAAATCAGTCGCCTAGAGTGGTTGGTTTGCCGCTGACCAGCGTTTCTTCTTCAAATAAGCGCCATTCTTCGCCGTTTTCTTCTCCCAGTACTTCAACGAAACGACGGCCTTGAATGTCTTCTTCTAGCAAGCCACGGTAGATGTCCGTGCTGACAGGCTGTAGAACAATGCGGCGGTCGCGTTCTGGCTGAGTGGGTGAAATTAAATTCAACACCAAGTGTTGCGGTCTGCTTTGTCCTGACAGGGTCAGTTCAACTTGTCCGAGTTCAAGGTTGGAACGTAATACACCAGCCATTTCTAGTTGTTCAGCCAGTCTTTCGCGCTCGAGTGAAGTGTTAATACCTTTGCCTGCATCATAGTAGTTATCAACCACTAAGCTGTCGGCATTACGGATGGATATGGTCAGTAGAGACAGCCCGAGCACCACAGAGAAACTGAGCATACCAATGATGAACCAAGGCCAGAACTCTTTGTACCAGGGTAGAACATTGTCTTCGGGCTGCATGAGATATCCTTTAATTAACGAATGGTTGGGCCGAGGAATCGGCTTTCTGCTGTTCTGTGAATATTATTGTCATCTTCCGAAAGAATTTTAAACTCAATTTGGTTGGCGCTTGAAGGGATGTCTTCAGGATCAACTGATATCGAGACTGGGATGGACAAAATTTCGCCAGCTGCAGCAGGAATATGATGTTTGCCTTCGAGGGTTAAACCTTTAAGACCGCTCGCTTCAATCACAAATACGTGATCTTTTTGATCTTTATTCATAATTTTTAGCGTGTATACGTTTTCAATGCGACCGTCTTGGTTTTCACGGTACGGCGTACGGTCTTTCAATACGTTGAGCTCAACCAAGGTGCGGTTAAACACAGTATAAGCAAACAAGCTGCTCATGATTGTCAGCGCAACGGCATAGCCAATTAAGCGTGGACGTATCAGTTTTGTTTTTTGACCTGTCAGGTTGTGTTCGGTGGTGTAACTGATCAGGCCTTTTGGGTAACCTACTTTGAGCATCACATCGTCACATGCATCGATACAAGCGGCACAGCCAATACAGGCAATTTGTAAGCCGTCACGGATATCAATACCGGTGGGGCAGACATGCACGCAGAGTTTGCAGTCAATACAGTCACCTAGGCCTTGAGCTTTGTAGTCACTGCCTTTTTTGCGTGGGCCACGGTTTTCTCCGCGCTCAGGGTCGTATGAAACGATCAGGGTGTCTTTATCAAACATCACACTTTGGAAGCGTGAGTAAGGGCACATATGGATACAAACTTGCTCACGCAACCAGCCTGCATTGAGGTAGGTCAGTAAGGTGAAAAAGCCTACCCAAAAATAAGCCCAGCCATCGGCGTTGCCAGTAATCAGATCCATCGCCAGTTCGCGAATTGGCGAGAAGTAGCCGACAAAGGTGAAGCCAGTGGCAAATCCAATGCTGATCCACAGGATGTGCTTAGCGGCTTTACGTAAGAATTTATTCACCGACATCGGTGCTTTATCGAGCTTCATGCGTGCGTTGCGATCACCTTCAGTGACTTTTTCGCACCACATAAATACCCACGTCCAAACACTTTGTGGGCAGGTGTAGCCGCACCATACGCGTCCAGCGAAGACAGTAATAAAGAATAAACCAAAAGCGCAGATAATCAGTAGCCAAGACAACAACATAAAGTCTTGTGGCCAAAAGGTGGCACCAAATATATAGAATTTCCGCTCAGGCAGATTCCACCATACGGCTTGGCGGTCACCCCATTGCAGCCAAACGGTGCCTAGGAACGTTGCGAAGAGAAAGAGTCCAGCAACAATACGAATGTTGCGGAAGATGCCCGTAAATGCACGTGTATAAATAGTTTCACGTTTGGCGTAGAGGTCGACGCCAGGGGCTTTTGGAGTGATGTTCTTTACAGGTATTTGGTCAGTCATCAGGTCGTACCGCTGCGGTTTTTAAAATATCCGGCCAGTTTAATAGCTGGCCGGAATAAGCTTATAACTGCTTTGTATGGTACGCCTGCTGACGTTCCAGCAGAGAGTGACAACATGTCGCACGTGTCATTTACTGATCTTTTTCACCGTGTGAAAGGCTGTATACATAAGCAGCTAATAAGTGAACTTTGTCATTACCCAAGAAGTCTTCTTGAGCAGGCATTTGGCCGTTACGGCCATGGCGAATGGTTTGTTGAACTTGATTAAAGCTCGATCCATACAACCAAATTCTATCCGTCAAGTTAGGTGCACCAAACATCGGGTTACCTTTACCTTCCGTGCCATGACATGCTACGCACATTGTATTGAAGGACTTTTGACCTGCCTCAAGGTCAAGCGCTTCAGGGTTTTTTAGGCCGGACAAACTGCGCACATAACCTGATACGTTTTTAATACCATCGTTACCTAATGCTGCTTCCCAGCCGGGCATTGCTGCATTACGGCCTTTCAGAATAGTCATTTTGATGGTTTCAGCATCACCACCCCAAATCCAATCATTGTCGGTCAGATTAGGGAAGCCGTGTGCGCCTTTAGCGTCAGAACCGTGGCATACCGAGCAGTTAGAGGCAAATAAGCGGCCACCCATTTTTAGTGCAAGGTCGTCTTTAGCAACCTCTTCAATAGGCATGGCTGCGTATTTAGCAAAGATAGGGCCGTATTTTTCATCCGCTCGAGTTACTTCGCGATCATACTGTTTGGTTGATGTCCAGCCGCCGTCATAGCCTGGCAGAATACCTTTCCAGTTACCCATACCTGGGTAGAGAACAAGGTAACCTACAGCGAAGATGATCGTGCCAACAAACAGCATAAACCACCAACGTGGTAGCGGATTGTCGTATTCTTCAATGCCATCATAGATATGACCTACGGTTTGATCCGTGGTGTCAGCGCGTTGGCCTTTGCGTGTTGCAAAAATTAGCCACGCAAGGGCCAGTAAAGTGCCAGTCGTAAGAAGTACGATGTACCAACTCCAGAAAGAAGTCATTGGTTATTGCTCCTGGATGTGTCTTTGTTCAGCTCGTTAGAAGGCGGCTCTTCGTCAGCGAAGGGTAAGTTTGCAGCTTCATCAAAGCTGGATTTGCGCTTGCTGTTATAGGCCCAAAAGACGAGCCCTATAAAAGCTACAAAAATGAGCACTGTGCCTAAGCCGCGAAGAGTTCCGATATCCATGAGCCTTACCGTTTATTCTTAATAGATGTGCCAAGTACTTGCAGGTAGGCCACTAAAGCCTCCATTTCAGTCTTGTCCTTAACCGCTGCTACCGCACCTTTGATATCATCATCGGTGTACGGTACGCCGAGCCAGCGCATCGCTTCAATTTTAGCTACGGTGTCTTTGCCGTCTAAGGTGTTCTCTACTAACCAAGGGTAAGCAGGCATCTTCGATTCAGGCACAACGTTACGCGGGTTATACAGGTGCGCACGATGCCAATCATCTGAGTAACGGCCACCAACGCGAGCCAAGTCTGGACCGGTACGCTTAGAACCCCATAAGAATGGGTGATCGTAAACACTTTCACCTGCAACAGAGTAGTGACCATAACGCTCGGTTTCAGCACGGAAAGGACGGATCATCTGTGAGTGGCATTGTACGCAGCCTTCACGGATATAAATGTCACGGCCTTCCAGTTGCAAAGCAGTGTAAGGTTTTAGGCCGTCAACAGGTTCGTTCACCATGTCTTGGAAGAACAGAGGAACGATCTGTACAAGACCGCCAATACTGACTGCAATCACCATAAAGAGCGCGAGTAAACCAACGTTTTTTTCAACGCGTTCATGCTGTTTCATTAGTGTGCCTCTCCAACAGTAAAGCGTGCAGCGGCAGTCGCTTTTTCAGTATCTGCTGCACGTACTGTGCGCCATGTGTTGTATGCCATGAAGAACATACCGGTTAAGAAGAATATGCCGCCGATCATCCGCACCAAGAAGCCATAGTGACCTGCTTGTAATGCTTCTACGAATGAGTAGGTTAGGGTGCCATCTTGGTTAATTGCACGCCACATTAGGCCTTGCATAATACCGTTAACCCACATTGACGCGATGTACAGAACGGTACCGATTGTTGCTAACCAGAAGTGTGCGTTAATCAATGCAACGCTGTGCATTTGCTCACGACCAAATAGGCGTGGGATCAAATGGTACAGTGAACCAATGGTTACCATCGCAACCCAGCCCAGTGCACCTGCGTGTACGTGGCCGATAGTCCAGTCAGTGTAGTGTGACAAGGCGTTAACGGTTTTAATCGCCATCATTGGGCCTTCAAAGGTCGACATGCCGTAGAAAGCAAGCGATACAACTAAGAAACGCAAGATTGGGTCGGTACGTAATTTATGCCATGCGCCAGATAAGGTCATCATCCCGTTGATCATACCGCCCCATGATGGCGCCAGTAGAATCAAGGACATCGCCATACCTAGTGATTGTGCCCAGTCAGGCAATGCTGTGTAGTGCAAGTGGTGCGGGCCCGCCCAAATGTACACAGTGATCAATGCCCAGAAGTGCACAATCGATAAACGATAAGAATAAATTGGACGACCGGCTTGCTTAGGTACGAAGTAATACATCATGCCTAAGAAACCTGTGGTTAAGAAGAAACCAACAGCGTTGTGTCCGTACCACCATTGCACCATGGCGTCTGTTGCGCCTGAGTACAGTGAGTACGATTTAAACCAGGTCACGGGGATCGACATGTGGTTAACAATGTGCAGCATTGCGGTCACTAGAATGAAAGCACCGAAAAACCAGTTGCCGACATAAATGTGTGACGTTTTGCGCTTCGCAATAGTGCCAAAGAAGACCACAGCATAAGCCACCCATACAACAGCTAGAAGAAGGGCGATTGGCCACTCCAGTTCTGCGTACTCTTTAGTTGTGGTGTAACCCAGCGGTAAAGTGATTGCAGCCAGCAGGATCACTAACTGCCAACCCCAAAAGGTAAATGCAGCTAAGCCATCAGAAAATAGGCGTGCTTGTGAAGTGCGTTGTACTACGTAGTAGGACGTGGCAAACAATGCACTACCACCAAAGGCAAAAATGACTGCGTTGGTGTGCAAAGGACGGAGCCGGCCGAAGCTGGTCCAAGGAAGGTTAAAGTTCAGTTCTGGCCATACTAATTGGGCTGCAATTAGAACGCCGATACTCATACCTACGATACCCCAGACCACCGTCATAATGGCGAACTGGCGTACAACCTTGTAGTTATAAGCATTCTCTTGGATTGCTGTGCTCATGCTAAGACTTCCACGGGTAATGGATTGTTCGGAATTAAATCGCCGACAAGTATGAGGAAAGCACAAAGCCATTGCAATCAGTACGTCTTTTAACGTGGCTGAACAATGGAATATATAACTGCAAATCAGTGTTTAACGAGGTTTTTGTATAAATTAATCAACGCAAAACGCTGTTATGTGATTATATTTGGCTATCGACTTGTTGACGAGACTCCTATCTTAGCGCAGTTATCCCCTGAATTAACACTCGGTGATTACAATATGAAAGCATATACTCTGTGTTTGAGGAGAAAAAAGCGTTGATTAAGGTCATTTCTCAGAAAAAACTGGCGATAAATTATGACTTATCGCCAGCTAAATGATGAAAGATTACTCTTTATTATTCGTCAAGCTGTACACATACGCCGCTAAGATATGTACTTTGTCTTTGCCTAAGTACTGTTCTTGTGCAGGCATCACGCCATTACGACCATGTCGGATGGTTTGTTGTAGTTGGGTTAAACTTGAGCCGTAGATCCAGCCAGCGCTAGCGGTTAAATTAGGTGAGCCAAGCATCGCCATACCTTCGCCATTGGCACCATGGCAAACGGAGCAATTGGTCGCGTAAAGTTGCTTGCCCGCTTCAATATTGGCTTCATTACCTTCTGGTAACTTCAAGCCAGCGAGGTCTTTGCGAACATAGGCCGCAACGTTTTTCACGCCATCCTCACCAATAATTGCACCCCATGCTGGCATCACACCATTACGGCCTTGCAAAATACTGGTTTGGATGGACGTAGAATCGCCGCCCCAGCGCCAATGTTGGTCAGCAAGATTAGGGAAGCCTACGGCACCTTTAGCATCAGATCCGTGGCAAATCGAGCAGTAGTTTGCAAATAGACGCGAGCCCATTTTTAATGCCTGCGGATCTTGCGCCACTTCTTCAACGCTCATGGCAGCGTATTTAGCAAAGATAGGGCCGTATTTTTCATCAGCCTTATCCATTTCGCGTTCCCATTGCTTGGTGGCTGTCCAGCCGCCTTCGTAACCTGGCAGCACACCTTTCCAGTTGCCCATGCCTGGGTAGAGGATCAAGTACACCACAGCGAACAGTAGGGTGCCGACAAACAACATAAACCACCAGCGCGGCAATGGATTGTCGTATTCCTGGATACCATCAAAGGCGTGGCCCATGGTTTGATCTGTAGTGTCCGGACGCTGTCCTTTACGTGTTACAAAAATCAGCCACGTCAGTGCTAGCAAGGTGCCAGAGGTGAGTAGCGTAATATACCAACTCCAAAATGAGGTCATTGGTCAGTGCTCCTGGAAGAATTTTGGACAACTGCAGTCGTGTGGGTATTTACTTGGTCACTGAAAGGCAGCATGGCCGCCTCAGTGAAACTGTCTTTACGCTTACTGCTGTATGCCCAAAACACGAGGCCAATAAAAGCCACGAAAATTAATACTGTGCCTAAGCCACGTAATGTGCCGATATCCATCAAAATTACCGCTTATTCTTAATGGAAGTGCCGAGCACTTGTAAATACGCAACCAATGCATCCATTTCAGTCTTATCTTTAACCGCCGCAACAGCACCTTTGAGATCGTCAGACGTGTAAGGCACACCTAACCAACTTAGGGCTTTCATTTTGGCTACGGTGTCTTTGCCACTGAGAGTCTTTTCTACTAACCAAGGGTAAGATGGCATTTTTGACTCTGGAACAACGTTGCGTGGGTTAAATAAATGAGCGCGGTGCCAGTCATCAGAATAACGGCCGCCAACACGCGCCAAGTCAGGACCGGTACGCTTAGAGCCCCATAAGAAAGGATGGTCGTAAACGCTTTCGCCAGCGACAGAGTAGTGGCCGTAGCGCTCGGTTTCGGCACGAAACGGACGAATCATCTGTGAGTGGCAGCCAACGCAACCCTCACGGATATAGATGTCACGGCCTTCCAATTGTAGAGCGGTGTAGGGTTTCAAGCCTTCAACCGGCTCATTGACCATATCTTGGAAGAACAGCGGTACGATTTGTACCAAGCCACCAATACTGACGGCTAAGATCATAAAGAGTGCGAGCAGGCCAACGTTTTTTTCTACGATTTCATGACTCTTCATGAGTGTGCTCCTTCTACGGAAAAGCGTGCAGCTGCAGCCGCTTCAGCAGGTTTAGCGCTGTTAATAGTTTTCCAAACGTTCCAAGCCATCAGTAGCATGCCGAAGAAGAAGATTGAACCGCCGATTAATCGCACGACAAAACCTGGATGACTGACGTTAAGTGCTTCAGAGAATGAGTAAGTTAATGTGCCGTCGTCGTTGATCGCACGCCACATCAGGCCTTGGGCAATACCGTTGACCCACAAAGAAGCGATATACAGTACAGTCCCGATAGTGGCTAACCAGAAATGCGTGTTAATCAGGCTGACGCTGTACATCTGTTTAAGACCGAATAAACGCGGAATCATGTGATAAAGCGAGCCGATTGAAACCATTGCAACCCAGCCGAGCGCGCCGGCATGTACGTGACCGATTGTCCAGTCGGTGTAGTGCGATAGGGCATTAACGGTTTTAATCGACATCATCGGACCTTCAAAGGTCGACATACCGTAGAACGCTAAAGACACCACTAAGAAACGTAAAATGGGGTCGCTGCGCAGTTTGTGCCAAGCACCTGACAGGGTCATCATGCCGTTGATCATGCCGCCCCATGATGGTGCCAATAGAATCAAAGACATTACCATGCCGAGTGATTGCGCCCAGTCAGGCAGAGCTGTGTAGTGCAGATGGTGTGGGCCTGCCCAGATGTATACAGCGATCAAAGCCCAGAAGTGCACGATGGATAAACGGTATGAGTAAACTGGACGTTCAGCTTGCTTAGGAACGAAGTAGTACATCATGCCTAGGAAGCCTGCGGTCAAGAAGAAACCAACCGCGTTATGACCATACCACCATTGCACCATAGCATCGGTTGCACCAGCATACATGGAGTATGACTTGGTCAGAGTGACAGGCATTTCTAGGTTATTAATGATGTGCAACATAGCAATAGTCAGAATAAAGGCACCGAAGAACCAGTTGCCCACATAGATGTGTTTGACATTACGCTTAACCAGCGTGCCAAAAAAGACAATTGCGTAGCTGACCCATACAATGGCGATGAGAATATCAATGGGCCATTCGAGTTCTGCGTATTCCTTGGAAGAGGTAAAGCCTAATGGCAAGCTGACTGCTGCCAGTAAAATAACCAATTGCCAGCCCCAGAACGTGAAAGCGGCCAATTTTGGCGCAAAAAGCTGCGTTTGACAGGTGCGTTGTACTGCATAGTAGGAGGTTGCAAACAGTGCGCAACCACCGAACGCGAAAATCACCGCATTGGTATGCAGAGGGCGTAAGCGACCATAAGAGGTCCAAGGTAGATCGAAATTGAGTATGGGCCAAACCAGTTGAGCAGCAATCAGGATGCCAACGGCCATCCCGACGATGCCCCAGACTACCGTCATGATGGCAAACTGGCGAACCACCTTGTAATTGTAGGCGGAACTCGTTGTCGTGTTCATATTTGAAGGTTTCCATTCTATTTTTGGGCAGATAAGCAACCGTACTTATGGACGTTAAGACGGCTGCTGTCAGGCGGAAGAATGACTAAAGCCCTTACGGTTAGTATTGATAAGGGTCAAGGGTTAAAGAGTTTACGTTTGAGTATATTGTTGGAGGTGTAATGACAGTTTTATTTAATGAGGCACGCGAATGTTGGTGTACTTTGATTTTGGCGCATGGTGCTGGAGCGCCCATGGACAGTGCTTTTATCCTAGATATTACTCAGCGTTTGCAGTGTCTAGGGGTTCGTGTGGTGCGTTTTGAGTTCCCGTATATGGCGCAGCGCAGATTGGATGGTGTACGCCGACCGCCGAACCAAACCGCTGTGTTGCTAGATGCTTGGCGTGGGATTTATGCGCAGGTGCGCGCTCAAGTCGCAGGACCTTTGGTGATGGCAGGTAAGTCGATGGGTGGGCGCATGGCCAGTATGCTGGCAGATGAGTTGCATGCCGATGCACTGATTTGTCTTGGTTATCCGTTTTATCCGGCGGGTAAAGTGGATCGGCCGCGTATTGAACATTTGCTTGATCTGCGTACGCCAACTTTGATTGTGCAGGGCGAGCGTGATGCGCTGGGGGCAAAGTCTACGGTGCAGGAGTATCGGCTGTCTTCAGCGATTACGTTTGAGTGGTTGGCGTTTGCCGATCATGATCTTAAACCGCTTAAACGCAGTGGCTTTACTCATGAACAGTATATGCAACGTGCCGCGCAGCGAATTGTACAGTTCCTGCAGGGTGTGATTTTGTAATCAGCGTTCTTAAACGCTTGGGTTAATTGGCTTGTGTTTTACTGATGTGTTGAGCGACCTGCAGTAATTGTTCGCGCATCCAGCGGTTAGCGGGGTCTTGATCGGCACTGGTATGCCAAAACAGGTGACTTTCAATCGGTGCGATCCCTGCGATGGGCAGCTCTAGACTGTGTAAGTTGTAGTGAGCAACAAAACTTGCTGGCGCGGTAATGGTTAAATCAGTGTTTTGTAAAACGGTGTGCGCCATTAAATAATGTTGTGAGCGCAACACAATATTACGCTGGAAGCCCATTTTACCTAAGGCTAAGTCGACCGGACCTAGGCCACTGCGCCGTGATGAAATATGAATATGTTGCGCTGCTAAGTATTGCTCTAGGGTGATCTTTTTATGGGTTGCTAAAGGATGCCCTTTGCGCATGGCGCAGACATAGCGGTCTTCCAGTAGCTTAGTGTGTAGCAATTGAGGATCGCTATTGAGAGGAATATCGATAGCGAAGTCTAAATGACCTGCAGCTAATTCTTTGGCAGTTTCTCGGCGTCTGGCTAATAAGCTTTCAATGCGTATATTGGGTGCAAGTTTGTGCAAGCGCTGAAATGTGGCAGGTAATAACGTGTCTTCAATGAGATCGGTCATGCTCAGGCGAAAGGTTTTATTGGCGCAGGCAGGGTCAAAAACGCGACTGTCATGAATGGATACGCGTAGCAATTGCAAGGCATTGCGCACGGGGCCGATGATGTTTTGTGCGAGCGGTGTTGGCAGCATGCCATGCGCAGTGCGAATAAACAGCGGGTCTTTAAATGTATCACGTAGTCTAGATAATGCGTTTGAGGTGGCGGGCTGGGTAATACCCATAATTTGCCCTGCACGGGTCAGGTTGCCTTCAGTGTAAATGGCGTCAAAAACAATGAATAAATTCAGATCAATGTTGGATAGGTTCATTTGTCTTCCAAGGCAACGATGGGCGCCTGTTGGGCTTACGGGTTAATCCGTAAGCCCAAGTAAAGAGTGCTCAGCGATACTCGCATAAATACGCTGTATCATCGGCAAGTTTGATTAAGAAACTGCTATTTGCGTCCACTGCGAAGTGTTCGCCAGCAGTAATTGTTTGCCAATCATCTGTGCTGCTGAGCTTTACCGTAGCGCTACCGCTGATAATATGCATGATTTCTGCGCTTGATGTGTTAAAGGTGTATTCGCCAGCGGTCATTACACCGACACTGGCTGGGCCGATGCTATCAGTGAAACTGATAGATTTTACCGTGCCATTAAAATATTCATTGACGTTTAGCATAGCAAACACTCGTTATTAAAAAGATTGATAGCATAACCTTGCGTACAGGTATCGTCACGATTTTATCAATGGGGCGGCATGCCTAAGGCGGTAATGTTTGTGAGGTTAAGTATTATTTTTAATTAAAAACTGGAAGGTGAAGTATGGCTCGTGTCGCATTTATTGGCTTAGGTGCTATGGGTTATCCTATGGCGGGGCACTTAGCACGTAACGGCCATGCAGTTACTGTCTATAACCGTACGGCAGCGACAGCACAGCAATGGTTGCAAGAGTATTCGGGTAGTCTGGCTCATACCCCTGCGCAAGCGGTATTGAATGCGGAGTTTGTGATGTGCTGCGTCGGCAATGATGATGACTTGCGCGCAGTGACTCTTGGTCTTGATGGTGCCTTTACATCGATGCCAAAGGGTAGTGTGTTCGTTGATCACACGACTGCTTCAGCGCAGATTGCTAAGCAATTGGGCGATGCAGCAAAACAACGTGGTTTTGCCTTTCTTGATGCGCCTGTATCGGGTGGGCAATTGGGTGCGCAAAATGGTGTGTTGACTATTATGGTGGGTGGTGAGTCGCGTGCATATGAGCGAGTTGCACCGATTTTGCAGTGCTATGCGCGTATGCAGCGGCTCATGGGTGAAGTTGGTTCTGGTCAGCTCACTAAGATGGTCAATCAGATTTGTATCGGTGGTCTGTTGCAAGGCTTGGCGGAGGCGCTGCATTTTGCGCAACGAGCTGGTTTAGATGCAGAAGCAGCAATGCAAGTGATCAGCAAAGGTGCAGCGCAATCTTGGCAGTTGGAAAATCGCTATCAAACGATGTTGGCTGGGGAGTTTGATTTTGGTTTCGCAGTAGAGTGGATGCGTAAAGACTTTGCTATTGTTCTCGATGAGGCGAGGCGTAATGGCGCATCTTTGCCCGTGACTGCGTTGGTTGATCAGTTTTATGCGGACGTTGAGGCGCTGGGTGGCGAGCGTTGGGATACCTCTAGTTTGATTGCTCGCTTAAATACCAAACAGTCGCCGGGGGTTTGAAATGTATGTTTTTGCGCGAATAAGAAAGCGGGTGGCGCGCTGATGGAGTGTCGGATGGGTTGTGGTGCCTGTTGTATTGCGCCTTCTATTCATACGCCGATGCCGAATATGCCGCAGGGTAAAAAAGCCGGTGAGCGCTGCTTAAATTTAACTGATGATAACTTGTGTGAGCTGTTTGGTCTGCTTGAGCGGCCTGCATTTTGCGGGGTGTTTCAGGCTGAAATCAGTGTTTGTGGCAGTAATCAGGCTGAGGCTATTCACTTGATCGGTTGGCTGGAAGAGACGACTGGCAAGGCAGGCTAGGCAAGTAAATTCTTATAAATTGTATAAAAAAAGGCTGCTCATTTCTGAGCAGCCTTTTATGCAACTTCGATAAGTATTAACGCTTGTCGAGTGGCGCATAGTCGCGCTTGTCGTAGCCAGTGTAAAGCTGACGAGGGCGGCTGATTTTGTATGGAACTGAAAGCATCTCAGTCCAATGTGAAATCCAGCCAGCAGTACGTGACATAGCAAAAATCACTGTGAACATGCTGGTTGGAATGCCGACAGCTTTCAGAATGATCCCTGAGTAGAAGTCAACGTTGGGGTACAGGTTGCGCTCTTTGAAGTATGGATCGTTCAATGCATACTCTTCAAGTTTCATCGCGAGATCAAGCTTAGGATCGTTGATGCCTAGCTCTGCGAGTACTTCGTCACAGGTTTGTTTCATCACTTGGGCACGAGGGTCGAAGTTTTTATAAACGCGATGACCAAAGCCCATCAGTTTGAATGGGTCATTTTTGTCTTTTGCTTTAGCAATAAACGTCTCGATGTTTGACGCATCGCCAATTTCATCAAGCATGGTCAGTACCGCTTCGTTAGCACCGCCATGCGCTGGGCCCCAAAGTGCTGCAATACCTGAAGCAATACATGCAAATGGGTTGGCACCAGTAGAGCCTGCTAAACGTACAGTAGAGGTTGACGCATTTTGCTCATGGTCAGCATGCAGGATGAAGATACGATCCATCGCTTTAATAAGAGCAGGGCTGAAGCGTTTAGTTTCTGCCGGTGTATTGAACATCATGTGCAAGAAGTTCTCTGCATAACAGAGATCGTTGCGTGGATACATGATGGGCTGGCCGATTGAGTATTTGTATGCCATCGCCGCAATAGTTGGCATTTTTGCAATTAAGCGGTGTGCTGAAATTTCGCGATGCTTTGGATTATTGTTGTCCAAAGAGTCGTGATAGAAAGCCGACAGTGCACCAACAATACCGCACATTATTGCCATTGGGTGAGCGTCGCGACGGAAGCCATTTAAGAAAGACTTCAGTTGCTCATTAACCATTGTGTGTTTGCCAATGGTGTCGACGAATGTCTGCTTTTGTTCGGCGTTAGGTAGCTCGCCATTAAGCAATAAATAACAGGTTTCCAGGTAATCTGATTTCGCTGCTAATTGCTCAATAGGGTAGCCACGGTGTAATAAAATACCTTTATCACCGTCAATGTAAGTGATTTTTGACTCGCATGCCGCCGTCGACATGAAACCAGGGTCGTAAGTGAAATGACCGCTAGAAATAAGATCGCGTACATCAATTACATCTGGACCAATAGTACCAGTCAGAATAGGCAGGTCTACGGGGGCTGAGCCCTCGATGATTAACTGCGCTTTTTTGTCAGCCATTGTGGCCTCCTAGTTATGCTTGGAATCATCACGGCCCCCCACGCAGGGCCCGCGACATAATAGTGAGATAAACCTGAATGTCAATTTGTACTGTTCATCAGTATAACCTGCTCGGGGGTATAATTTGTAGACGATTTATCTCGAGTCAAATTTTTCAAGTACAGATATTTACGCTTTTTGTCAAAGGGTGGCAATGAGCATTTAGGCGAATGCTTTTGCGTTGTCATTATGGTGTTTTTTACACTATACTCGGTAGCTGACCGGCAGTGGCTTTTTGCCTAATAAGCTGGCAATAGTCACTCCGATGGTGACGGGTACTTATTGCAAGTGCCTTCCCGACAACTCGCCCTGCAGTTTAGGGCTCTCTAAGTGTGAATACGCCGTGAATAGCCAACGACCTGTAAACCTAGATCTTAGGACTATAAAACTCCCACTCACTGCTTACTCTTCAATTCTGCACCGGATTTCAGGTGTCATCCTGTTTTTTGGTATTGCCGTACTCCTGTATGGACTCGACAAATCTCTTGCTTCTGAGCAGGGTTTTGCTGAGGTTAAAGAGTGTTTAGCCAGCCCGCTGGCAAAACTTGTAGTATGGGGTCTTCTCTCTGGACTTATGTACCATCTCACAGCTGGCATCCGCCACTTGATCATGGACTTAGGCATCGGTGAAACGCTGGAAGGCGGAAAACTGGGTGCTCAAATTGTCTTTATTGTTTCAGCCATTCTGATTGTATTGACAGGAGTCTGGATATGGTAACTAACGTAACAAACTTCTCTCGATCTGGTCTGTATGACTGGATGGCTCAACGTGTATCAGCTGTTGTGCTTGCTGCGTACGCGTTATTTTTGCTGGGTTATGTTCTTGCTAATCCAGGAATGGGCTACACCGAATGGCAAGGGCTGTTTGCAAACAGCTGGATGCGAATCTTTAGTTTAATGAGTCTGGTTGCCTTAAGCGCGCACGCTTGGGTTGGACTGTGGACCATTACAACTGACTATCTGACGCCTATGACTCTTGGCAGTTGGGCAACAGGTATACGATTTTTAGCTCAAGCACTGTGCGGCATGATCATGTTCGTACTGTTCGTCTGGGGCGTACAGATTTTGTGGGGAATTTGATCCATGGCCAGTATTCGTACTATTTCTTATGATGCCATTATTATTGGTGGCGGCGGCGCAGGTATGCGCGCGTCACTCCAATTAGCACAAGGTGGACACAAAACAGCTGTAGTCACTAAAGTGTTTCCTACGCGCTCGCACACTGTATCTGCTCAAGGTGGTATCACTTGCGCAATCGCTTCGGATGATCCGAATGATAACTGGCGCTGGCACATGTACGATACCGTTAAAGGCTCCGACTATATCGGTGATCAAGACGCTATCGAATACATGTGTTCTGTCGGCCCTGAAGCTGTTTATGAGCTTGAACATATGGGTTTGCCTTTCTCGCGTACTGAGAAAGGCCGTATTTATCAACGTCCATTTGGCGGGCAGTCGAAAGATTATGGTCGTGGCGGCCAAGCTGCACGTACCTGTGCTGCTGCTGACCGTACGGGTCACGCACTCTTGCATACGCTGTACCAAGCTAACTTAAAGCACGGTACCTCTTTCTTAAATGAATGGTATGCCGTTGATTTGGTTAAAAATCAAGATGGTGCAGTGGTTGGTGTCGTTGCGATTTGCATCGAAACCGGTGAAGTCGTGCACATTCGTGCTAAAGCTGTTGTCTTGGCAACCGGTGGTGCGGGTCGTATCTTTGCTTCAACCACTAATGCGCTGATTAACACCGGTGACGGTGTGGGTATGGCGTTACGTGCTGGCGTGCCCGTACAAGATATGGAAATGTGGCAGTTCCACCCAACCGGTATTGCTGGTGCGGGCACCTTGGTTACTGAAGGTTGCCGTGGTGAAGGTGGCTACTTAATTAATAAGCATGGCGAGCGTTTCATGGAACGTTATGCGCCTAATGCTAAAGACCTTGCTGGCCGTGACGTTGTTGCGCGCTCGATGGTTAAAGAAATTTTAGCGGGTAACGGTTGTGGTCCGAACGGTGATCACGTAATGCTGAAGCTTGATCACCTCGGTGAAGAAGTTCTGCACAGTCGCTTGCCTGGTATCTGTGAGTTGTCAATTACCTTTGCTCACGTTGACCCCGTTGTTGCACCGATTCCAGTTGTACCGACTTGCCACTATATGATGGGTGGTATTGCCACTAACGTTAATGGCCAAGCTATTGCGCAAGACGCAGAAGGCAACGACCATATTATTGATGGTTTGTTTGCAGTTGGTGAAGTGAGCTCTGTATCGGTGCACGGTGCTAACCGTCTTGGTGGTAACTCACTGCTTGACTTGGTGGTGTTTGGTCGCGCAGCAGGTATTTATCTAGAAAAAAGCCTGCGTGATGGAGTTGATGTGCTTGATGCCAGCGAAGCTGATATTGAAAGATCTTTGGCACGCTTGTCTGCACTCAATGAGCGCACAACAGGTGAAGATGTAGCGCCTTTGCGTAAAGAATTGCAGAACTGCATGCAGAACTATTTTGGTGTGTTCCGTACTGGTGAATACATGCAAAAAGGTATTGCCGAGTTAGCGAAACTGCGCACACGCATTGAAAATGTGAAAATCACTGATAAAAGCAATGCCTTTAATACTGCTCGTATTGAAGCGCTTGAGTTGCAGAACTTGTTTGAGGTTGCTGAAGCAACAGCGATTGCTGCAGAAGCGCGTACTGAGTCACGTGGAGCGCATGCTCGTGAAGACTACGAAAGTCGTGATGATGAAAACTGGTTATGCCATAGCATGTACTTCCCAGGCGAAAAACGTGTTGGCAAGCGTGCAGTGAATTTCACGCTTTCATCAGCAGTTGAAAAAGATGCTGAACACTTCATACCTCAAGAACGTAAATATTAAGGGTTATTACGATGACGTTGCCTAAAATATTGCAAGTAAGCGTTTACCGCTACAATCCAGAGGTTAACTCTGCACCTTTCATGCAAGACTTCAATGTTGAAATTGATAGCAAAGACATGATGGTGTTGGACGTGCTGGCTCTGATTAAAGAGCAGGATGAGAGTCTGTCTTATCGTCGCTCATGCCGTGAAGGCGTGTGCGGATCAGATGGCATGAACATCGCTGGTAAAAACGGCTTAGCTTGCATCACTCCGCTGTCGAGTGTGGTTAAAAATGGCAAATTGGTAGTGCGTCCATTACCAGGTTTGCCAATTATTCGTGACCTCGCTGTTGATATGAGCATCTTCTATAAGCAATACGAAAAAGTGCAACCGTATTTGCAAAATAATACGCCAGCACCAGGCATGGAGCGTTTACAGTCTCCAGAAGATCGTGCCAAGTTAGATGGACTGTATGAGTGCATCTTATGTGCATGTTGTTCAACGGGTTGCCCATCGTTTTGGTGGAATCCTGACAAGTTCTTAGGCCCAGCAGCTTTACTGCAAGCCTATCGTTTCTTGGCAGATACACGCGATACTCAGACAGAAGAGCGCTTGTCGCGCCTTGATGATCCGTTCAGCGTGTTCCGTTGCCACAATATTATGAACTGTGTCAACGTGTGTCCGAAAGGCCTAAACCCAACACGGGCAATTGGTCATATTCGCAGCATGTTGCTAACAAGCGGTACTTAATTTACCGCGCTTGATGTGGTAAATAATTGAACCACTCATATGAGCACCTTCATATGAGTGGTTTTAAGCGAAAAATTGCTTACAAGGCTTTTTTTCAAAACGCAATTGACGACCAGCAGGGGCATCCGGGCTGGTGCCCGGACTATCTGCGGGAATCGGAGTGGCTTTACCCAAGTCGCTGTTTGTGACTTAAGGCCATTAAGTTTCCATGCCGGTAGCGTCCCCCTTACCAAGGGTGACCTAGCATGCAAGAAAGCGTAATGCAGCGCATGTGGAGCAGCGCCCACCTATCCGGTGGAAATGCTGCCTATGTGGAAGAGCTATATGAACTCTACCTGCACGATCCGAACTCGGTATCGGAAGAGTGGCGTACTTATTTCCAAAAACTACCCGCCGATGGCGGTTTAAGTACTGACGTTTCACACTCAACTGTTCGCGATCAATTTGTCTTATTGGCGAAAAACCAAAGACGTGCTCAACCAGTGTCTGCTGGTAGCATCAGCACTGAACATGAGAAAAAACAAGTTGAAGTGCTTCGTCTGATTCAAGCCTACCGTATGCGTGGCCATCAAGCGTCGCAGCTTGATCCGCTCGGTTTGTGGGTACGCCCAATGCAGGCTGATCTGACCGTACATCATTACGGTTTGACTGATTCCGATCTTGATAGCGTATTCCGTACTGGCGATTTAAATATCGGCAAAGAAGAAGCTACGCTACGTGAGATTCAGCAGTCTTTACAAGATACCTATTGCCGTACTATTGGTGCTGAGTTTACTCATATTGTTGATTCAGAGCAGCGTCGCTGGTTCCAGCAGCGTTTAGAAAGTGTGCGCAGTCATCCAGGCTTCTCACCTGAAGTGCGAACGCATATTCTTGAGCGTTTAACTGCCGGTGAAGGTCTCGAAAAATATTTGGGTACTAAATATCCAGGCACCAAACGCTTTGGTCTTGAGGGCGGTGAGAGCCTTATTCCTTTAATGGATGAAATTATTCAGCGCTCAGGTTCTTATGGTGCCAAAGAAATTGTCGTTGGTATGGCGCACCGTGGGCGTCTAAACGTTCTAGTGAATACTTACGGTAAAAATCCACGTGATTTGTTTGATGAGTTTGATGGTAAGCGCGTTGAAGGCTTAGCCTCAGGCGACGTTAAGTATCACCAAGGTTTCTCATCTAACGTCATGACCCCCGGCGGCGAAGTTCACTTGGCGCTCAGTTTTAATCCATCGCATCTTGAGATTGTTTCTCCAGTTGTCGAGGGTTCTGTTCGCGCCCGTCAAGACCGCCGTAACGATCCCAATGGTGATAAAGTTATTCCAGTTACGATTCACGGCGACTCTGCGTTTGCAGGGCAGGGTGTGGTACTGGAAACCTTCCAAATGTCGCAAACCCGTGGTTTTAAAACGGGCGGCACCATTCGTATTGTGATCAATAACCAAGTTGGTTTTACCACCAGTAAACCTGAAGATACGCGTTCAACTGAATACGCAACCGATGTTGCGAAAATGATTCAAGCGCCTATTTTGCATGTGAATGGTGATGATCCAGAAGCAGTGTTGTTTGTGACTCAGCTCGCTATTGACTACCGCATGCAGTTTAAGCGTGACGTGGTGATTGACCTCGTCTGTTACCGTCGTCGTGGTCACAATGAAGCGGATGAACCGAGCGGCACGCAGCCATTGATGTACCAGCTGATCAGTAAACAGCGCACAACACGTGAGTTGTATGCTGACTTATTGGTTAAAGATGGCGTGCAAACTGCTGAGCAAGTTCAAGCGTTAAGTGATGAATACCGTACTGCGCTAGACAATGGCCTACACGTTGTACAGAGTTTGGTTAAAGAGCCAAACAAAGAATTGTTTGTTGATTGGCGTCCATACTTAGGCCATAAGTGGACTCCGCATTATGACACGCGCTTTGACCTGAAAACCTTGCAAGAGCTTGCGCTTAAGTTGCAGGAAACCCCTGATGGTTTCGTGGTGCAGCGTCAAGTGGCGAAGATTATTGAAGATCGTCAGAAAATGGCTGCCGGTGCCTTGCCTATTAACTGGGGCTTTGCAGAAACAACTGCGTATGCCACTTTGTTGTTTGAAGGTTATCCGATTCGTTTCACCGGTCAAGATGTTGGCCGTGGCACGTTCTCGCACCGTCATGCGGTTTTACATAATCAAAAGAATGGCGAGACCTATCTTGGTCTGCAAAATCTGTATAAAGATCAGCCACGTTTTGATATGTATGACTCATTCCTTTCTGAAGAAGCCGTTTTAGCATTCGAATACGGTTATGCCAGCACCATGCCTAATGCATTGGTGATCTGGGAAGCGCAGTTTGGTGACTTTGCTAACGGCGCACAGGTTGTCATTGACCAGTTTATTACCAGTGGCGAAACTAAGTGGGGTCGTTTATCGAGCCTAACTATGTTGCTGCCGCATGGTTACGAGGGGCAAGGTCCTGAGCACTCATCGGCTCGTTTAGAACGTTATTTGCAATTGTGTGCTGAGCACAACATTCAAGTATGCGTGCCGACTACGCCAGCACAGGTTTACCACATGCTGCGTCGTCAAGCCGTGCGTCCTCTGCGCAAACCATTGATTGCTTTAACGCCTAAATCCTTGTTACGCCATAAGTTGGCTATTTCCTCATTGGAAGATTTGGCTGAAGGCACATTCCAGAATGTTATTGGTGAAGTTGATCCGCAAGATGCAGATAAAGTTGATCGCGTGATTATGTGCAGCGGTAAGGTCTACTACGACTTGTTAGAAAAGCGTCGTAATGAAAGCCAAGATAACATTGCCATCGTACGTATTGAGCAACTGTATCCATTCCCTGAAGACGACTTGACTGAGGAGTTGGCTAAATACAAAAACCTCAAGCGTGTTGTTTGGTGTCAAGAAGAGCCAATGAACCAAGGGGCTTGGTATTGCAGTCAACACCACATGCGTCGTGTAGCGACTACTTATAAGCCAGTATTAGAGCTGCAGTATGCCGGTCGTGACGCTTCAGCATCGCCTGCCTGTGGGTATGCATCGATGCACGCCGAACAGCAAGAGCAACTGTTGCAAGACGCTTTTACAGTTTAAATCAGCGAGAAAGCCGCATTGATGATCAGTGCGGCTTTTAAGTAACAACCGAATTTATAGGACCACATTATTATGGCTATTGAAATTAAAGCCCCAGCATTTCCCGAGTCGGTCGCTGATGGCACCGTTGCAACCTGGCACAAACAAGTGGGTGATGCGATTAAACGTGATGAACTGATCGTTGATATTGAAACCGACAAAGTTGTTATGGAAGTTTTAGCAGAAGCCGATGGTGTACTGACTGAAATCGTTGCTAATGAAGGTGACACTGTATTAAGCGCGCAGTTATTAGGTCGTTTGGATACTGATGCTGTTGCGACAGCACCTGCAGCCGCCGCTCCAGCGGCAAGCGCTGCCGCTCCAGCGGCTGCTGGCGATGATGCAATTTTATCGCCTGCTGCACGTAAAATTGCTGCAGAAAATGCGCTGAATCCTGCTGCTATTCCAGGCACAGGTAAAGACGGTCGAGTGACTAAAGAAGACGCAGTTGCAGCTATGGCTAATAAGCCAGCAGTCGCTGCGCCTAAAGTAGCAGCGCCAAGCGCTGAAGCACCATTGTTTGCAGCCGGTGATCGCGTTGAAAAACGCGTACCAATGACGCGCTTGCGTAAAAAAGTTGCTGAACGTTTGGTGGAAGCGCAATCATCTATGGCGATGCTGACCACGTTTAACGAAGTCAACATGAAGCCCATTATGGATCTGCGCAGCAAGTACAAAGACTTGTTTGAAAAGACCCATAACGGTGTACGTTTAGGTTTCATGTCATTCTTTGTTAAAGCCGCTGTTGAAGCGCTTAAGCGTCAACCTGGGGTGAACTCTTCAATTGATGGTGACGATATTGTTTACCACGGTTACCAAGACATTGGGGTTGCGGTATCTAGCGATCGTGGTTTGGTTGTACCGGTATTGCGTAACGCTGAGTTCATGAGCCTTGCAGAAATTGAAGGCAGCATTAATACCTACGGCCGTAAAGCCAAAGACGGTAAACTGACTTTAGAAGAAATGACTGGCGGTACTTTCACCATCTCTAACGGTGGTGTGTTCGGTTCTTTATTGTCAACGCCAATCGTTAACCCACCACAAACAGCAATTTTGGGTATGCACAAAATCCAAGAGCGCCCAATGGCGGTGAACGGCGAAGTTGTGATTTTACCAATGATGTACTTGGCATTATCCTATGACCACCGTTTAATTGATGGCAAAGAAGCAGTGACTTTCCTTGTCACCATGAAGAACTTGTTAGAAGACCCCGCACGCCTGTTGCTGGATATCTGATAACTCTACAGCCGCTTATTTTTAAGCGGCTGCAGTACGTGGCGCTATGTCACATAACGAGGAAACACCATGAGTCAGAAATTTGATGTAATTGTCATTGGTGCAGGCCCTGGCGGCTATGTTGCAGCGATTAAAGCAGCGCAGTTGGGCATGAAAACGGCCTGTATCGAAAAGTACCAAGACAAAGACGGCAAAATGGCATTAGGTGGCACCTGCTTGAACGTAGGTTGCATTCCATCTAAAGCTCTGTTGGACAGTACATGGAAATATCACGAAGCCAAAGAAGGCTTCAAAGTGCACGGTATTGGCGTTAAAGACGTCACCATGGATGTTCCAGCAATGGTTGCACGTAAAGCCACTATTGTTAAAAACTTGACTGGTGGTATTGCTGGCTTATTTAAAGCCAATGGCGTTACCAGCATTGAAGGCCACGGTAAATTGTTGGCTAACAAACAGGTTGAAGTGACTGCAACAGACGGTACGGTAACTGTGTACGAAGCTGAAAACGTCATTATCGCGGCAGGTTCACAGCCCATTGATATTCCACCAGCACCTGTTGATCAAGAGGTTATCGTTGATTCAACTGGCGCCTTGGAATTCCAAGCGATACCAAAACGCCTTGGCGTTATTGGCGCGGGTGTGATTGGGCTTGAGTTGGGTTCTGTATGGGGCCGTTTAGGCGCTGAAGTGACAGTGATTGAAGCACAAGATAAATTCCTGCCGGCGATGGATGATCAAGTTGCTAAAGAAGCGTTGAAGATTTTTATTAAGCAAGGTCTTGATATTCGTTTAGGCGCGCGCTTAACAGGCTCAGAAGTTAAAAACGGCGAAGTCACCGTGAGCTTTACTGACGCGAAAGGCGAGCAACAAATGACTTTCGATAAGTTAATTGTTTCTGTAGGCCGTCGTCCAGTAACGACCAACTTGTTAGCCGTTGACAGCGGTGTCACGCTTGATGAACGCGGTTTTATCTATGTTAATGACGGCTGTGCAACCAGCGTACCAGGCGTTTATGCTGTTGGTGACGTAGTTCGTGGCCCAATGCTGGCTCATAAAGCGTCAGAAGAAGGCGTCATGGTTGCTGAGCGTATTGCTGGTAAGAAAAACCAGATTAACTACGATCTAATCCCTGGTGTGATTTATACCCATCCTGAAATTGCTAGCGTTGGTAAAACTGAGCAGCAGTTGAAAGGCGATGGCGTTGCAATCAATGTTGGTGTGTTCCCGTTTGCCGCCAGTGGCCGTGCCATGGCTGCGAATGACACCGCAGGCTTTGTTAAAATCATTGCTGATGCAAGCACTGACCGCGTCTTAGGCGTACATGTGATTGGCCCAAGCGCTGCAGAGTTAGTGCAGCAGGGTGCAATTGCCATGGAGTTTGGTTCCAGTGCTGAAGATTTAGGTTTGATGGTGTTTTCACACCCAACCCTATCGGAGGCACTCCATGAGGCGGCGCTCGCTGTCAATGGAGAAGCAATTCATATTGCTAATCGCAAAAAACGTTGATCGACTTACCGCCCCTTTTTAGGGGCGGTATTCGTTTCAGGTCAAGCAGGGGAACCAACATCTGTTGGTGCTTGGCAGGCTGTTAGATAAACAGCCAAAACAGCTGCTACATTCTGTAGTTGGCGCATTACGCATAATCTGCACTCAATGGTAGGACAGTATGAATCTTCATGAATATCAAGCGAAACAGTTGTTTGCTGAATACGGCTTACCGGTTTCTTTAGGGTTTGCCGTAGAAACACCTGAAGCTGCAGCCCAAGCCTGTCACGACATTGGTGGTGAGCGTTGGGTGGTAAAAACTCAAGTGCATGCGGGTGGCCGTGGTAAAGCGGGTGGCGTTAAATTAGTAACGATGGCTGAAGATGCACAAGACTTTGCTGCGCAGTGGTTGGGCAAGCGCTTAGTCACTTATCAAACTGATGCGAGCGGCCAGCCGGTCAGTCGTATTTTGGTTGAAGCGTGTACGGATTTTTCTAAAGAGTTGTATCTCGGTGCCGTGGTTGATCGTAGCTCACGTCGTGTAGTATTTATGGCTTCTACCGAGGGCGGCGTAGATATTGAAAAAGTCGCTAATGATACGCCTGAGAAGATATTACAAGTAACGATTGACCCTGCGATTGGTGCACAACCGTTCCAAGGACGTTATTTAGCCTATGCGTTAGGTTTACAAGGCGATCAAGTAAAGCAATTTAGCAAAATTTTCCTCGGTTTAGCCAAGCTCTTCGTTGAACATGACGTGGCTTTGCTTGAAGTGAACCCTTTAGTGATTAAAAATGACGGAAATTTGCATTGCCTTGATGCAAAACTCACGATTGATAGCAATGCTTTGTACCGTCAGCCTAAGTTGCGTGCGATGCAAGATCCGGGTCAAGATGATCCTCGTGAAGCGCATGCTGCACAATTTGAACTGAATTATGTTGCCCTTGATGGCGATATTGGTTGCATGGTCAATGGTGCAGGTTTAGCGATGGGTACCATGGATATCGTCAATCACCATGGTGGTAAACCGGCTAACTTTTTGGATGTAGGCGGTGGTGCCACTAAAGAGCGCGTTTCTGAAGCGTTTAAAATCATTCTTTCTGATAGTAACGTTAAAGCCGTATTGATCAATATTTTTGGCGGCATTGTTCGCTGCGATATGATTGCTGAAGGTGTGATTGGCGCGGTTAAAGAAGTGGGCGTGAAAGTCCCTGTAGTGGTGCGTTTAGAAGGTAACAACGCGGCGCTAGGTAGCAAGGTATTGGCTGATAGTGGCCTCAATATTATTGCTGCGAGTAGCTTAAGTGATGCTGCTATTCGTGTTGTTAAAGCCGCTCGGGGGGAGCACGCATGAGTATTTTAATTAATAAAGACACTAAAGTGATTTGCCAAGGTTTTACTGGCGCACAGGGCACGTTTCACTCCGAGCAAGCGATTGCTTACGGTACCAAAATGGTGGGCGGCGTGACGCCAGGTAAAGGTGGCACGATGCACCTTGGTTTACCTGTGTTTAATACCGTTCTTGAGGCTGTTACTGCAACTGGTGCGGATGCCTCAGTAATTTATGTGCCAGCCCCTTTTTGTAAAGACTCAATCTTAGAAGCGGCTTTTGCTGGGATTAAACTAATTGTCTGCATCACTGAAGGTATTCCGACCTTGGATATGCTCGATGTGAAAATCAAATGTGATGAGTTGGGCGTGCGTTTAATCGGTCCGAACTGCCCAGGGGTGATCACCCCTGGCGAGTGCAAAATTGGTATTCAGCCAGGCTTTATCCATATGCCAGGCAAAGTGGGTATTGTTTCACGCTCAGGTACTTTGACTTATGAAGCAGTCAAACAAACCACGGATGCAGGTTTTGGTCAATCAACGTGCGTGGGTATTGGTGGCGATCCCATCCCGGGTTCCAGCTTTATTGATATATTGAAGTTATTCCAAGCTGATCCACAAACTGAGGCGATTGTGATGATTGGTGAGATTGGTGGTAGTGCTGAAGAGGAAGCTGCTTCCTTTATTAAAGCGCATGTCACTAAGCCTGTGGTGTCGTATATTGCTGGCGTTACCGCACCACCGGGTAAACGTATGGGGCATGCCGGTGCGATTATTTCTGGTGGCAAAGGTACGGCTGATGAGAAGTTTGCAGCTTTGCAAGATGCTGGTGTTAAAACTGTTCGTTCTTTAGCTGATATTGGTTCTGCATTAGCTGAAGTGACAGGCTGGAAGCACAAGTAAGTCTTCTGTCGTGTGTAAAAAGCCACTCTTATGAGTGGCTTTTTTATGTATTATTCTGCGGGGTTCAATTGCCCCTAGGCTAAAAGCCAAGTATAGATAAAAACACATTTTAAATACTGCAACGCTGAGCAAAGCGCAAGTCGCACCGTCCACTGATCAGCGGTGAAATCTCCAGTCTTGCAGCGTGGTGCGGTTTAAATTGGAACGTCAATTTTCTAAAAACTACACATGCGGCCAGACGCTCTGGCTTATCAGCAAAGCAGATTGTTTTTGTTGGGTTGCTATATGGTGTTTCTATGGGCGTTGTTAATCGTGCAGCCAACGGAAAAGTATGCACTGCTGAGCAAAAATCGAATATTGAATCACCGTTGAAAAACAGTTCTAATCAATCAATTAACTGCGCGCTTTCAGTGCCGCGCGCACAAGTTGCGCGGCTTATTGATGCGTTATGCATAAGGAGGACATGTGATTCGAGACGTTCAGGCAGATGATTTTGAGGCCATCGCACAAATTTATAATTATTATATTAGTAACACTGTCATATCGTTCGAAGAGAGTGAAGTCGATGGTGAAGAGATTTCAAATAGAGTAAAAAAAGTTGAATCGGCTGGTTTGTGCTGGTTGGTTTTTGAGCAAAACAACGAGATTTTAGGTTATGCATACGCAGCAAAATGGCACGAGCGCGCCGCATATCGTAATACCGTCGAAGTGTCTGTGTACCTTCAGCACCAGATGAAGGGTCGAGGCTACGGCAGCGCGCTTTATAAAGCGCTCTTCCACCGTCTTAAAGATACGTCTATACATATTGCTATTGCTGGCATTGCTTTGCCTAATCCGGAAAGCATAAAACTTCATGAAAGGTTTGGTATGCAGCAAGTGGCTCATTACAAAGAAGTTGGCTGTAAGTTTGGTCAATGGCTCGATGTTGGATATTGGCAGGTGCAGGTAAATACATAACTTGGCGGTTTATGTTTTAAGTACCCCATGGCCATGGAAAATGGTTACTACGATAAAGCCGGTTGTTTCGCGCTTTTATTCTAATGTTACTTATTCTCATTGGCGATGATCGTGTCTTCGAAGAAGATCCGCGTTTGGTTTTGTTGTTCTTTCTGAAATCGAGGGATGTGCTTGGTCTCCTAATGCTAACCGTGCACTGATGAGCGATGGGTTTGTTTGGTAATGTGCGCGCAACTATTTATAAGCACCTTTTATAGGTACAGGGTAATTATGCGCTTTGCAAATCTAGTGATCATGGGTGTCTTAGCTTTAATGGCCAGCGGGCTCGCGTTTTATACAGCACCTGTAGGTGCTCGCTCTCTTTCACATTGGGCAATGACTTTGGGGTTGTTCTCAAGTGCAGCAGTGGTTTCATGGCTATTTATGGCGGTCATCGTATTGAGCAAAAGAACACCTACTGCCATTCAGCTGGTGGTGCTACTCATTTATGCCATTGCTTTGCTTTGCAGCAGCGTAGCCGGCGCAAGTTTTGGTGTGATTTATCATGTTATGGACACCCGTAATGTTGGTTTTTTGACTGCCTTGAGCGATGCAGGTCTAATTATTTTCATAGGCTATGGGGTCAGCGTAGCAGTGTTTTTGCTCAGTGTGCTGTTGCTTAAAAAAGCAAAGCCGATGATCAGACGTTGATTGGCTCAACAATCTTCAGCAGCTCTGTAGCTGAGGTCTTGTGCACAAATTCTAGGTTATCTTTAAGCGCTTTTTAGCGCATCTTAAGTGGCTACTGAGCTTTATTGAGCCGTACCGTGCAGACTTTAAGTGCTTTGTACATTGCTTCCAGTGCTTTAGACTTGCTCGCCTATCTTAATACTTAAGTTTAAGGGCAGGCATGAATAACACAGCAGTGGCAACATCCCAGTTTGGTCGGCGTGATGTGTTTGCACTGGGCTTTATGACGTTTGCACTGTTTTTAGGCGCTGGCAATATTATTTTCCCTGCTCAGTCAGGCTTGGATGCGGGTAGCGCTGTGTGGCAGGCGGCACTTGGCTTTTTGATTACGGGCGTGGGTTTGCCGTTGCTGACTGTTATCGCATTAGCTCGGGTGGGCGGTGGTTTAACCGCTCTGACTCAACCGTTGGGTAGGGCTGCAGGTACGCTGTTAGCGGTGGCCGTGTATTTGGCGATTGGGCCATTTTTTGCCACACCGCGCACGGCGGTAGTGTCTTATGAAATTGGGGTTGTGCCTTTCTTTGGCAGTAGCAGTACGGGGTTGTTGCTTTACTCGACAGCGTACTTTGCTTTAGTGCTGTTTTTAGCCGTCACCCCTAATAAAATTATTGACCGCATTGGAACGTTGATTACGCCTGTTTTATTAGTGGCCTTGATCCTTTTAGGTGGTGCTGCGATTTTTAAACCTGCGGGTGCTGTTGGCGAAGCCTTAGCGGTGTATCAACAAGACGCTTTTTTACAAGGATTTTTGCATGGTTATCTCACCATGGATGCCCTCGGAGCCCTGGCTTTTGGTGTGGTGATTGCCACTGCTCTGCGCAATAAAGGTGTGCAAACTGAGCGCTTAGTGACACGTTACTCGATTTATGCGGGGCTCATTGCGGCCGTCGGACTGTCTGCAGTATATCTGTCATTGTTTTATTTGGGTGCGACCAGTCAGGGCATTGCGAGTGAGGCACAAAACGGCGGTCAGATTTTAGCGCTTTATGTGCAACATGTCTTTGGACCAATCGGCAATGTATTGCTGGCCTTGGTGATTGCGCTGGCGTGTTTAACCACTGCAGTAGGCTTGTTGGTGGCGTGTGGTGAGTTTTTCAGTGAGCTGCTCAATATTGCCTATAAATACGTGGTTATCTTCTTTGTGGTGTTTAGCTGGGTGGTGTCGAATCAAGGCTTGGATCAGCTGATTAAGTTCTCTGTGCCTGTGCTGGTTGGCTTGTATCCAGTGGCGATTGTTTTGGTGGCGCTCAGTTTGTTGGATCGCTATTGGCGCTCAAGCGCCTTAGTTTTTCGCGGCACCATGCTGGTGACTTTAGTGTTTGGGGTGGTGGATGCTTTATCGGCCGCAGGATTTTCTGAATGGATGCCGGAACTGTTTAACCAACTGCCTTTAGCTGAGCAGCAAATGGGCTGGTTGGTGCCTGCTCTTGTGGTGGTGCTGGTGTTGAAGGTTGTCGATCATTATCGAGTGGGCGGTCAGACTTAATCGCTAGCTAATTTGCAAGGTTAAGTGTTGCCGTAGATGATGTGGTTTGCCGGCTTTGGCCTGTGCAAGCCGCGCGGGTCATCCGCTGATCGAGGGTAGATTCTTAAAGGCACTTAAAGCCCGCTGACGACTGGCAGGTAAATCCACAATGGGTTTAGGATAGCTTTCAGTAACAAATAAACCTGTGAGAGGCTTGGGCTGATGAATCTCTTTATCGCTGAGGTGCTTGAGTTCCGGTAACCAATGTCGAATAAATGTGCCTTTAGGATCAAATCGCTGCGATTGACTGACTGGATTAAAAATACGGAAATAAGGCACCGCATCGGTGCCAGTGGATGCGCTCCACTGCCAGCCACCATTATTCGCCGCTAAATCCCCATCGATTAAGTGTTGCATAAAAAAGCGTTCGCCTTCGCGCCAGTCAATCAGTAAATTTTTCGTGAGGAACATCGCCACAATCATCCGTAAACGATTGTGCATCCAGCCTGTTGCCAGTAGCTGGCGCATTGCAGCATCAATAATTGGAAAGCCGGTACGGCCTTGCTGCCAAGCCAATAAGTCTTTGGGCGCATTACGCCAAGCGAGCGCTTCGGTTTCCGGCTTAAATGAGCGATTGCGCGATACTTTGGGGTAGCCGACTAAAATATGCTTATAAAATTCGCGCCAGAGTAATTCGTTAATCCAAGTCACCACGCCAGGCTTGCCTGAGTCAAACTCGCCTTGGTTGGCGGTGAGTGCTGCATGTAAGCATTGACGTACGGATAGCACACCGGCGGCTAAGTAAGCTGCTAACTGACTGGTGCCGGGCACGGCAGGCATGTCACGTTGCTCTAAATAGTGGTCAATGGTCTCTGCAGTAAATGTACTCAAGCGTTGCTGTGCAGCTTGCTCTCCAGCTGGCCATAGCGCTTGCATTCTCGGCTCTGTAGCAGCAAACCCAGGTATATTGTTGGGAATGCTATCACTGACAATATCTAGTGTGGCTTGTGCTGTAGGGGTGGCAATCGGCTCTGGTAAATAATCGTACAAACGCTGGTAGCAGACTTTCTTAAACTGACTGAACACTTTGAAATAAGTGCCTGCTTGGGTCAGGATACTGCCTGGTTTAAATAGCAGCTGATCAAAGTGACTGTGAAATAGGCTGCCTTGATCAACCAGCGCAGCAGCTACAGCGAGATCACGCTGACTCTCATGAAAACCATATTCAGTATTGACGTGCACTGCGCTGATATTTAATTGTTGGCACAGCTGCGCGATCACTGTCGCAGCGTGCTGCCAATCATTCGCGCTACGGATCAATAAGGGCACATTAAGTGCCGCTAAACGGGTCTTTAGTTCTGCAAGGTTACGCAGCCAAAAATCCACTTTGCACGCCGCATCAGCATGCGCTTGCCATTGCGCAGGACTGAGCAAAAAAACCGCCACAGTTGGGCCTGCCTGTGATGCTGCAAAAAGAGCGCTATTGTCTTGAGTACGCAAATCAGTACGTAGCCATAGCAGTTGCTTGGGTGGCTGCTTGTGTTCATTAATCAAAGAAGTCATATGGCGTTTCGCAAGCTGAGGTTTTCAGGGTGCGGCTGCAGATAAACTTGTTCAGTAATATAACGATCGGGGTGACGCTTAAAGTGATGCTTGAGCAGGGTCAGCGGCACGATCAATGGCACGATGCCGTTGCGGTATTGGCTGATCAGTGTTTGTAACTCATGTTTCTCATCTGCGCACAGTGAGCGCTTAATGTAGCCGCTGATATGCTGGAGGACATTGGTGTGTGAGCCACGATTAGCAATTTTTTTCAGTGCCGCCATAAATTTACTGAAGTACTGGGTGGCTAAAATGCCGAGGCGTAGCTGATGGTTACTGGCCAGTAAGCGGCCTAGAGCAGAGCAGTCAGCGGGGCTGTTGGCCATCAATTGGTATTTATAACGTGCATGAAAATCGTAGAGTTTTTTACGAGTTAACCCCTTGTTTAGCAACTCGCGCCATTCGGCATAGGCAAATACGCGGGTAATAAAGTTTTCGCGTAGGACAGGATCATTTAAACGGCCATCTTCTTCCACTGGTAAGTTGGGTTGCGCACGCATCAGTGCTGCGGCAAATAAACCAACGCCACCCTGTTCGCTCGTATGACCGCTGTATTGATAGACCTTGACCCGTTCCATGCCGCAGGAAGGTGATTTCTGCATCAGGATAAAGCCACACAGATCAGTCAGTTCAGCCGCGCGGCGTTGACCATAAGCGGTTAATGCATCAGTCACATCCAACTCTGCATTGACTGTGCCGAGCGCGCGAGGTGTATCGGTATCGCCAACTAAACGGATGGGTTCGCGAGGTGTGCTGAGGCCAATGGCTTGCTCAGGGCATACCGACACGTAAGTAAAGTATTGACTCAATACGTCTTTGCACAAATGGGATTGTTTGTGCCCACCATTAAAACGCACCGGCGCGCCCAGCAAGCATGCGCTGATGCCAACTCTAATCAGGTTATTTGAACGGCTCATAATAGGACTTTATAGGCGGATGAACAGGCCTATAAGAATATAGCTATAGTTGTACAAGTCAACTGATATGTATAGGTTTTGTCTAATGAGTTGCTGCGATGATTCGCTGTTAAGATGTTTATTGAGACTGCAGCAGCTCGCGCCGATAGCTATTCACTACTCAGGCGCGGGCTGGTTTTATACGGTACAGAACGCTTTATTCTGCTTTGCTTGCTTCATGCACTTTTGCTTTGGCAGCATCGATGGCGTCTTGACCTTCTTGCTGAATGTCTTCAATGGTGTCTTTGCTGCTGTCAACAGCCGCATCAAGTACTGCTTTAGCGTCTGTTTTAGCGTCTGCGCTATCGTCCATGACTTCGTCAAGCTTATCTTGTGCTTCTGCCGCGTGCTCTTTAACAACCTCGGCTTCTTCGTCGATTTTTTCTTTAACTTCTTCTGTCGCTTCTTTGCTGGCTTCGGTCAGTTGCTCAGACTTTTGCTCAACGGCCTCTGTAGTTTCTTTAGCAGCTTCTTTAACTGATTGTGCTGCATCAGATAAAGATTCTTTAGCAGTGTCCAGTTTGTCCTGTGGTTCGCTATCGCAAGCAGCTAAGCCTAAAGTGGCAGCGAGCAGAACAGCAGTCATGAATGGTTTTTGCATAATAAATCTCCATATTGGTGTTAGGTCAATAACGTATTTAGATAAATACGTTATTAGTATTGCACAGTCTTACCAATAATATATAAAGGCATTAGAACTGCTTCACGTTCTTTGACCGAGCAAGTTGGATTATTGAAAGAATAGTAAAAATAGTGGGTATGATTGCAGTACGCAGGTTGCGCTATTGATTGCTGACTTTAGGTCTCTTTGGCCTGTGCGCGACAGGTGTGTGCAGTGTCTTAAAGTGCACGCAATGGGATTAATTGATGTTAAGGGTAGGTGAATGGCAGCCTTATTGATTCTTGGCGGCATGTTATTAATTATTTTGGGTTTGCTCTGGTTGATTGTATTGGCCTTTGGCGTGAGCTTATTATGGGGAGTGGGCAGTCTGTTTCCGCCTATTTTGCTGCTGTTTATTATTCGCTGTTGGAAAGTAGCACGCAAAGCTGTAGTTTTTACCGCCTTGGGATTTGTACCTTTAATTGTCGGCGTTACGCAGTTAGCCAGTATTGATGCTGGGCGTGTTGAAGCCTTGCTTAATCTGAGTTGGCTGCACGGTTCTGCAACAACACACAACAGCACGCAGATTGGATTAAACGGTGAATTGTATGGCCAACCGTTTCGTCCACAATATGGTGAATTGATTGATGATGTTTTGCTGTTGCGCGAAGGCAAGGATTTTTTTGCTCGACGTGAATTACGGATTGCTTTGCCAGCAGGGACGGTGATGTCTGCAGAAGGTTTACGCTTAGATGTGTTGCCGCAAGATGTCGGCGAGCTACCTGATATTGAAATTATGTGGTTGCTGCCTGAACAGACGCTTCCTGAGGCACGTCGTATCAGTCGCGGTTATACCTTGCATTTGGATCTGCAACATCAAGCGCCGAACCTGCTGACAGGTAACTTTCATTTGGTTTTACCGCCTCAATTGAAAACCTCAATGAGTGGCGAGGTGCAGCTGTTGGCTAATCGATTGCATTACCTGAATGGTCAGGTTGATCGCAGCTATGATGATCTCAGTTCCCTTGAGTATGTTGTCCAAGACTATTTAGAACGACGTTTTAACCAAGATATTATTGTGCAGCCCTTTGCTACGCCTGAATCCTTTGTCCCTCCGCTTGATATGAAGGTTAACGCTCATGTTGCTGGTGAATTACGTGGCGTATCGTTGCGTTTAATTAAAGATTCACAGTCTAGGTGGACGGTGGAAAACGATACATACCCTGCAAGATCTGCTCCGAAGTTACCTGCAGAACTGCTAGAGAAAGTTGCTGAACAGATCGCGCAAGCACCAAAAACGGTGCGCAGTGTTGATCGCCGTTCGCGTTTTTCTTTACAGCGCTTATTGGTTAATCCCGCGCAGTATCAGTATTTGCAAGTGCATGTCGAGACAGTACAGGGCAACCAGGTTAAAGGTCGCTTTATGGGCTTGGATACGCAAGGTGCGCTGATCATCAGTCGTGAATTGAAAGCACCTGGAACGGTGAGCTTTGTTTTTCTGCCCGCTGAGATTAGCCAAATTACTTTGTTGGAGCCTTAGCCTGTCTTCGCGGTGTAGTGTTTTGAGTTGCAGTTGTAGACTATTGTTTTTTTAACATCCATCCCCATATCCACTGCATCGCCAATACAATGTGGCATGTTTAGTGGATATGGAGTTAACAAAGATGGCTGTTGAAACACAAAAAGAAACATTAGGTTTTCAAACCGAAGTCAAACAACTGCTGCACTTGATGATTCACTCGCTATACTCGAATAAAGAAATTTTTCTCCGCGAGCTGATTTCTAACGCATCCGATGCCGCTGATAAACTTCGTTTTGAAGCCTTGTCTGCGCCGGAGTTGCTTGAGGGCGACGCTGAATTAAGAATTCGTATCAGTTTTGATAAAGACGCCAATACTTTAACCATTGAAGACAATGCGATTGGTATGAGCCGTGATGATGTGATCAATCATTTAGGTACGATTGCCAAATCAGGCACTGCTGAGTTTTTCAAAAGCCTCTCCGGCGATGCTAAAAAAGATTCCCAGTTGATTGGTCAGTTTGGTGTGGGCTTTTATTCAGCCTTTATTGTTGCCGATAAGGTCGATGTATTTACCCGCCGTGCTGGCGCACCTGCTTCAGAAGGCGTGCTCTGGAGCTCAGAGGGTGAAGGTGAGTTTGATATTTCCAGCATCGAAAAATCCGAGCGCGGTAGTCGCATTGTTCTGCACCTGAAAAAGGAAGAAAGCGAGTTTGCTGATGGCTGGCGTTTGCGCAACATTATCAAGAAATACTCTGACCATGTGGCTTTACCCATTGAGCTGCCGAAAGAGGCATCTACTGAAGAAACTGAGGCGAATGCTGAGGTTGAGTGGGAAGTGGTGAATCGCGCCAGTGCATTATGGACGCGCCCACGCACTGAAGTTAAAGACGAAGAATATCAAGAGTTTTATAAGCATGTTTCTCACGACTTTGAGAACCCGCTGGCGTGGAGTCATAACAAAGTTGAAGGCAAGCTTGAGTACACCTCGCTCCTGTATGTGCCAACTCGTGCGCCCTTTGATTTGTACCAACGTGAAGCGCCGCGTGGCTTGAAACTCTATGTGCAACGCGTGTTTATCATGGATCAAGCGGATGAGTTTTTACCGCTGTACTTGCGCTTTACCAAAGGTATTGTTGACTCCAATGACTTGTCGCTGAACGTTTCGCGTGAGATCTTGCAGAAAGATCCAGTGATCGACAGTATGAAGTCCGCGCTGACCAAGCGTGTGCTGGATATGCTGGATAAAATGGCTAAAAACAAACCTGATGACTATAAAAAGTTTTGGGAAGCTTTTGGTCAAGTGCTCAAAGAAGGTCCTGCCGAAGACTTCTCTAATAAAGAGAAAATCGCGAGTCTATTGCGTTTTGCTTCAACGCACAGTGGTAATGATGAGCAGATGGTTGCCCTCAGTGAATACATTGAGCGCATGCAAGAAGGTCAGGATAAGATTTATTTCCTGACTGGCGAAAGCTACGCACAGGTTAAAAACAGTCCGCACTTGGAAGTGTTCCGCAAGAAAGGTATTGAGGTGCTGTTGCTGACTGACCGCATTGATGAGTGGCTGATGAGCTACTTAACTGACTTCGACGGTAAAAGCTTTGTTGATGTTGCGCGCGGTGATTTGGACTTGGGTGCTTTAGATACTGCTGAAGACAAGCAAGCTCAAGATGAGGTGGCGAAAAGTAAAGAAGCCTTAGTGAGCCGCTTGAAAGTGGCGTTAGGTGATCAGGTCGCCGATGTGCGTATCTCGCATCGTTTAACGGATTCACCGGCAATTTTAGCGATTGGTGAGCAGGATCTTGGTTTGCAAATGCGTCAGATTCTTGAGGCCAGCGGGCAGAAGGTGCCTGATTCTAAGCCGATCTTTGAGATCAACCCAGCGCACAGCCTGGTTGAAAAACTCGATGCTGAAGCCAATGAAGAGCGCTTTACTGATTTGTCACTGATCTTATTTGATCAGGCTGCGTTAGCCGCCGGTGATAGCTTGAAAGACCCTGCCGCCTATGTGCAGCGCTTGAACAAGTTGTTGGTTGAACTCAGTCAATAATATTGAGTTGATGGCATAAAAAAACCGCGATTTATTCGCGGTTTTTTTATGCCGAACAGTTGTGTACGCCCAGCATGGGCATGAACTAATGAGGTGAAAGTCCTCTGTAGGAAGGTCACCATCCTTAGCGATTTATGATCGTTATTAAATGTTAACTACTAGCGAATGGCAAGGGCAGTTCCGCGA
>Ga0265295_1000371_pt1 | contig 91698 bp, 72 predicted proteins | sample Munlansysbiofilm_FD_192503 | JGI IMG/M metagenome (GOLD analysis project Ga0265295, IMG submission 192503) | Leachate microbial communities from a municipal landfill in Southern Ontario, Canada - Methane capture system biofilm | ecosystem: Engineered > Solid waste > Landfill > Unclassified ... | reverse complement strand
TAGCCAGAGTTTTCAATCTCGAAGGTAATGTAGCTAATAATTTCCTCCATGCGGCTTTGGATAATATACGCAAGGCTTTTAAACGATATTTCCTTGGGATCACGACCGCTGATACCGGGTATTGTTACTATTTTATCTTCGGGGGCAATGTCGCCCAGAGCCGAGCCAAATTGCACCTTTAGCTGTTCTGCTTGTCTAAGAAGTATAGCGCAACCCTCTTTTATATCGTCAGTTATTACGTTACCTCCAAATGGAATAACTGCAGTATGGCGTACAATTCCGTCGAAAAATACGGCCAAATCCGTTGTGCCACCTCCTATGTCAACAAGTACTACACCTGCTTCTTTTTCGTCCTCGGTAAGAACAGCCTCTGATGATGCTAGTGGTTCAAGTATTAGGTCTTTTACCACTAGGTCAACCCGATTTACACATTTCTCAATATGTTTTGCCGAAGAGGTTTGACCAATTACAATATGGAAGTTTGCCTCAAGCCTTTTGCCCGACATGCCTACTGGATTTTTTATTCCGCTTTCGTTATCCACAATAAAGTTTTGCGGCAATACATGTAAAATCTCTTCGCCAACTTCTACAGGGATTTTGTAGGTGTCTTCAATTAGGTCATTTACATTTTCAATGGTAATAATGCCCTCGTTGGAGTTAAGGCTTATGATATTCCGGTTTTTAACACTCCGAATATGCTGCCCTGCAATACCAACAAAAACATCGCTGAAGATAATGCCCGATTTTAGCTGAACATCCTCAACAGTTCGCTGAATGGACGCAACGGTTTCCTCGATATTGTGGACCACCCCTCGCTTAATTCCTGTTGATGCTGTTTTGCTGTGAGCAACGATTTGTAGTTTTCCGTTGCTATTCTTTTTGCCTATTAGCGTTACAATTTTTGTTGTCCCAAGGTCAATTGCTGCTACGAATTCATTTTGATTTGCCATGGTAGTTATCTTTTTGTGCATACTATTTGATTTCGATATTTTAGGTTAATGAGTTTGTACTTGTTCCAACCCTCTTCGGGCAGGGCTTTTTTGTAGAATAGTTCGAGTTTTTCAAGTTTCTCTTCGTAATCATCAAGGTTACCAATAAGTATGGTATGTGGACCAACCCTTGGTATTAGCTCAATATTATTGGGGTCGTCAACATAAATCTGGGATATTTGGGCTGCCCATAATTTATTGGAACTTATGTATTTTGCAAAATCGAACAATTTGCAGATTAAGGGTAAAGGCTCATCGCTATCTTCCTTAGCCCAATCTGTTATTGTAATATTTGGACTTACGTTATAAGGTTCGCTAATATTCCCATTAATAATCATTACATGGGAGGTGAATTTGTTTGAAAGGGATAATATTTTCCCTTCCTGATCAATATAGTAACTCTGGCCTTTACGGTTGATTATCCGAACCATAGGCTTTCGCTGCTCAATTTTTATTGATAGTCTTCCGGTTGATGCTTTATATGCGCTTACACTACTTACTGCTTGCATTTCCCTTAGGCTTTGCTCTATCTCCAGCGTGTTTATCAATCTAATTGGTATTCCAATTAAATTTGAGTGCTGACGCTCAATTACTCTTAGCACATCTCCTTTGGTAATAAAAGCGTTCTGAAGGCTATCGCTAATTTCAATATCAATACCTGTACAGGTAACCTGCTGCTCCCTTTTGCTAACAAACGAAAGGGCAACGACCACGTAAACAATGGCAAACATCCATTTTACGAAACCTAATATGGCCCTCTTATAATTCATTCTGCATCCTCCTTTTCTTTGAGCATTCTCGCAATTGGGTCAACTAATTTATCGATGTTCCCTGCACCCATGGTAATTAGTATGTCAATTTCCATGTTTTTTAATTCCTCTATGGCACTGTTGAGTGAGCATATTTTCTTGAAGTTACAGTTAACGCGGTTTAAAATAATTTCTGATGTTACTCCAGGGATTGGCTCCTCGCGAGCAGGGTAAATATCAAGAAGCAAAAGTTCGTCTAAAAGACTTAAACTTTCTGCAAAATCAGCTGCAAAATCTTTTGTTCTGGAGTATAGGTGAGGCTGAAATACTCCGGTTATCTTTCTGTCTGGAAACATCGCTCGAACCGAGGTAATGGCAGCCTTAAGCTCCGCTGGATGATGTGCATAGTCATCAATATAAACCGATTTTTTGCCCTTGTATCTTAAGTCGAACCTGCGTGTTATGCCCTTAAATGATTTTAACCCCTTTTTCAACGGTTCTATATCAGTACCCCAAACCAATGCCGCAGCCGATGCTGCAACCGCATTCTCCACATTGTATTTTCCCAGAACACCTAACTCAATTGACTCTATTTTGCCAAATGGTGTTTTTAGTGTAAAAGTATATAGCCCATCTTGCTGAGAAATTTTTGAGATACAAAAATCGGCCTCGTGGGTTGCAGAGTATGTGTAAACTTTAATGTTTTGTTGCTTATTGGCCATATGCTCTAGGCCTTTCTTGATGATTAGGGTTCCGTTATCTCTAATCTTTGAAATGAATATTGAGAACGCTTCTATCACCTCAGCATGGGTATTATATATGTCCAGATGATCGGCATCGGTAGAGGTTATAATGGCCAAATCGGGCGCGAGGCTATGGAAACTTCGGTCGAACTCGTCGGCCTCAACCACCATTCGTTGGCTATTACTAAGAATTAAATTGCTCGAAAAATTTTTAGATATTCCTCCCAAAAAGCCATTACAGCCTTGGTCTGTTCCATTTAAAATATGCGCTAATAGAGTTGATGTGCTGGTTTTGCCATGGGTTCCAGCTACTGCGGCAGTTGTATACTCTTTTGAAATTACCCCAAGCGCTTGAGCCCTTTTCATTAGAGTGAAGCCCTTGGTTTTAAAATAATTCAGTTCACCATGGTTTTTCGGAACAGCTGGTGTGTAAATAACCAGTGTATCCTTTGGTTCATCAGTTATTTGGCTTGGAATATCCTCAATACTATCGGTGTAATGTATTGCAATTCCTTCTTCTTCAAGTGCTTTAGTTAATACCGTTGGGGTACTGTCATAACCAGCAACAAAAAGCTTATTATGGGCAAAATAGCGGGCAAGGGCGCTCATTCCAATGCCGCCAATACCTACTAGGTAAATACTCTTTATGCTATTTAAGCTGATGTCCATAATTTCTTTACTGTACTCAAAATAATTTTAAAACCGCGCTCTCAACTTGTTGTTAGACAACTATTATAATGTTAATTCGTTTTTGTTCCGTTTACCCTCGATAGTTCAAGCACCTTCTGTGCAATATCTTTATCTGCGTTAGGTAATGCCATTTTACCTATGTTTTGCCCTAGCTCTTTTTGCTTATTATCATCTGAAATTAGACTTATGGCTTGGTCAACTAATTTTTTTGGAGCATCAAAATCAGTTATCATTATGGCAGCTGCCCTATTTGCTAGTGCTAGTGCATTTTTTGTTTGATGATCTTCGGCTACATTTGGTGAAGGCACCAGAATGGTGGGCTTGCCAACCAAGCATAGTTCCGATATGGTACAAGCTCCTGCCCTAGACACAACTACGTTTGCTACAGAGTAGGCATAATCCATCCTATTAATAAAATCGAAAACCTTAATGTTCCCGTAATCCTTACCAGCAAGGTTTTGCTTTACGTTGTCGTGGTAAAGTTTGCCTGTTTGCCAAAGGAGTGTAACGCCATTAAGTTCAGCCAGTTTATCAATACCTTTTAGAATGCTCTCATTGATGGTGCGTGCACCAAGGCTTCCGCCAACAACTAAAATTGCCTTATTCCCACTTGGAATCCCAAAAAATTCATGTGCCTCAGCTGTAAGCGAGTTAACATGGTTTAGCCCTTGCCTTATTGGGTTGCCTGTCAGCACAATCTTGTCTTTGGGAAAGTATTTATCCATTCCCTCGTAGGCTACACATATAACGTTGGCCTTTTTGGCCAGAAGTTTATTGGTAACACCGGCATACGAGTTTTGCTCTTGAATAAGCGTTGGAATACCCATGTTTTGTGCAACTTTTAGGATTGGGCCGCTGGCATATCCCCCAACCCCAACTGCAACGTGAGGGTTAAACTCCTTTACAATATTTTTTGCCAGTTTCATGCTCCTAAGTAGCTTAAATGGAAAACTTAGGTTCTTTGCAGTAATCCTACGATGAAATCCCACAACGGGTAGTGCCTTAATGCTGTACCCAGCAGTTGGTACTTTCTCCATCTCCATTTTCCCTTCGGCACCAACAAAAAGTATATCAGCGCTTGGGTTGAGTGCTTTAATAGCATTTGCAATGGATATTGCAGGGAATATATGGCCCCCTGTGCCACCACCGCTAATTATTATCCTGAGGGTCTTCTCCATCAAATAGTTCCTCCTTATTTTGGCTCCGGCTAATGCTAAGCAAAATGCCGAAAGATGCACTTGTAAATAATAATGATGTGCCCCCCATGCTAACCAGAGGGAGCGGCTGACCTGTTACTGGAATTAGATTAACGGCTACAGCCATGTTTACCATTGCCTGAAATACCAGAAGTAGGGTTAACCCCATGGCTAAGAAAGCTGGGAAGGTTCGCTTAGCCTTTTTAATGATTATACCTGTTCTAAAGAGTAATACCATATAGAAAAATAGAACAAGCACACCACCAAATAGCCCATACTCCTCAATAATTATTGCATAAATAAAATCGGAGTAGGGGTGGGGTAGCATATTCCTTTGTGTGCTATTACCTGGCCCTTTGCCAACTAATCCTCCGGTGGCAATGGCAATTTTTGATTGTTGTGCTTGGTAGTTATCTCCAGATTCACCCGATGAGAAATTCTCAATCCTATTCTTCCATGTTTGTATACGGTTTATCTTATTGGTTTGAAGAACAATAAAAACAAGCAGCACTACCATCGCAATGCCAAGTCCGCTAAAACCGAGTAGATACTTTAGGTTAACTCGACCAATAAAGAGCATAATCCAACAAACTAGAGCCAGCATTAACGCAGTTGAAAAGTTTGCAGGGAGTATAAGTAGGCACACAATGGCAATAGGTATAACCAATGGAAAGAATGTTCTTTTCAAATCCTTTATATCGTTTTGCTTAACCGATAAAAGGCGTGCAACATATAGTACTAGTGAGAGTTTGGCAAAGTCGGAGGTTTGGATAGTAACACCCAAACCAGGAATCTCGAGCCATCGGGCAGCTTGGTTTATGTTAGTTCCAAAGAGCAGCGTTACAAGCAATAGGGGTATTGCAACGTATAATAGAATTGGAGCCAATGGCGAGTAAACCTTATAGGGGACTAAATGTACAAGAAAAATAACTACTAAACCAGTGATTAAAAAGCTGAATTGCTTAATAAAGTAGTATGCAGTATTCCCTCCTTGGTACCGGTATGCAAGCGATCCGGTAGAGCTATAAACAGCCAATAGTGATACTACTGAAAGTAGTACAATGATTAGCCATATTACTCTATCGCCCTTAAAATACCTTTTAAATATACTCTCCATTCTACTTTTCTAGTGTTTATAGGTTTTTTACAGCTTCTTTAAATTGCCGTCCTCTATCCTCATAATTTTCAAAAAGATCGAAACTTGCACATGCTGGCGAAAGAAGCACCACATCGCCGGGTGCAGATAGTTTGTAGGCTTGCGTTACAGCATCTTGAGCTGAGTGTGTATTAACTATAGTTGGAACCATGCTGCCAAAAGCAGTATGAATCTTTGCGTTATCAATTCCTAGGCAAACAATGGCTTTTACCTTATCCTTAACCAATTGATAAAGCTCAGTATAGTCGTTCCCCTTATCCAGTCCGCCAACAATCCAAATTACTGGTTCATTCATGCTCTCTAGAGCATACCACGTTGAGTTAACATTGGTGGCTTTTGAATCGTTAATGTACTCAACGCCACGAATTTTAAGAACAGGTTCAAGCCTGTGCTCTACACCCTGAAAATCGGAAAGGCTCTCCCTAATTACATCCTTCCGGATGTCAAGGATATGACCGGCAATGCCTGCTGCCATTGAGTTGTAGACATTGTGCCGGCCCTTTAAGGCAAGGTCATCAATCGACATGTTAAAATCGCTATTATTGTGGTTAATGTGCATTAGGTTATCGATGAGAAAGGCTGTTTGTCCCTCTTGTGTTACCTGAGAGAAGGGTAGTAGTTGTGCTTTCAGCACAATTTGCTTAAGATGTTCTGTGGTTATATCATTATCGGAACAGAAAATAAAGCACTCATCCTCCGAAAGGTTTTGGGTAATACGAAACTTTGATTTTATATAGTTTTCCATTTTATAGTCGTACCTATCCAGGTGATCGGGCGAAATATTTAACAGGATAGCAATATCAGCCTTAAAGGTGAACATGCCATCGAGTTGGAAGCTGCTCAGCTCAATTACATAATAATCGTAATTGCATTCGGCAACCTGTAATGCAAAACTCTTTCCCACATTTCCGGCCAAGCCAACGTTTAATCCCGCCTTTTTTAGCATGTGGTGGATTAGCGTTGTGGTTGTTGTTTTGCCATTGCTTCCTGTGATACAAATCTTAAAGGCCTTGGTGTAGCGGCCTGCAAACTCAATTTCGGATATTACAGGGATATTATTTGCCCTAATCTCTTCAACAATTGGTGCTTTATCGGGTATTCCGGGCGATTTAATAACCTCGTTTGCGCTTAGTATTAGGCTTACAGTATGCTTACCTTCTTCCCAGGGTATGTTGTACTTACTTAAAATTTCTTTGTACATTGGTTTTATTGACCCCATGTCGGATAGAAAAACATCGAAACCTTGCTTAGCAGCAAGGGCTGCTGCCCCTACGCCGCTTTCGGCTCCACCAAGTACCACAATTCTATTCTCGTTTCTTGCTTGTACCATGGCTACCTAATTTTAAGGGTTACAACAGTAATTACTGCCAGAATTATGGCCACAATCCAAAATCGGGTAACAATTTTTGGCTCGGGATATCCCTTTTTTTGGTAATGATGATGTAGAGGCGACATGAGGAATATTCGACGGCCCTCACCATACTTTCTTTTGGTTCGCTTAAAATGGCTTACCTGTATCATTACCGATAGTGTTTCGATAAAGAACACACCACAAAGGATTGGGATTAGCAATTCCTTGCGAATAAGTATTGCAAAAACAGCAATAATTCCTCCTATGGCTAAACTGCCTGTATCGCCCATGAACACTTGCGCAGGATAACTATTGTACCAAAGGAAACCAATGGCTGCACCAATAAAGGCGCTCATAAATACAACCAGTTCCCCTGTGCCCGGTATGTACATTATATTAAGGTAATCAGCATAGATAAGGTGTCCACCCAAGTATGCAATAATACCCAGCGTAGTTGCAATAATTGCACTTACTCCTGTTGCCAGTCCATCAAGCCCATCGGTTAGGTTTGCACCGTTGGAAACGGCAGTAACAATAAAAATTACTACAGCAATAAAAACTACCCAAACTAGTTTCCGTGCCCACGGTCCCTTGAAAGGTATAAGATATTCGTAATCAAATTCATTATTCTTAAAGAATGGAATAGTAGTTTTTGTAGTCTTTTCGTTTAATGAACTTAAAGCCATTTGTTTTGAAACGTCACTTAGCGTATCTACAACTTCTGTTTTTGCAGTTGGTACTGTTTCTCGTACAACTATATCAGGGCTTAGGTACATTGTTAAACCAACAAAGAGGCCAAGTGAAACTTGTCCCAATATTTTTAGTTTACCAGATAAACCAGCCTTTTTCTTTCTAAATACTTTTATGTAATCGTCAGCAAATCCAACCATCCCTAACCAAATGGTTGTTACAATCATTATGATTACGTAGATATTCTTAATATCAGCAAAAAGAAGAACGGGGACTAGAATTGAGAAAAGGATAATAACTCCCCCCATGGTGGGTGTTCCCTTTTTTTGCATTTGACCCTCAAGGCCTAGGTTACGTACATCTTCACCAATTTGCTTGCGCTGTAGGTAAAGAATAATTCGCTTCCCAATTAGCATCGATATGGCTAACGATGTTATTACTGCTAATCCAGAGCGGAATGAGATGTACTGGAACATCCTCATGCCAGGAATCTCTAATTCACTAAGAAATTGTGCTAGGTAGTATATCATGGCGTAAGGGTTTTAAATATTTCTGAAATTTCCTCCTTATCATCAAAATGGTGCTTTACCCCTTTGATATCTTGATAGTTTTCGTGCCCTTTGCCAGCCACAAGCACAATATCGCCAGGATTAGCCAACAAGCACGCTGTGCGAATGGCCTCTCGCCTATCGGGAATAGTAAGTACTTTCCCCACCGATGATGCATCAATTCCTTGCTTCATATCGGTGATAATATCCATTGGGTCTTCGTTCCGTGGATTATCAGAGGTGAGGATAACCATTTCGCTACCTAGTATGGCAACACGGGTCATAATGGGGCGCTTTGTTTTATCCCTATTTCCACCTGCACCTACAACGCAGATAAGTCTGTTGCCCTGGGTTTTAATAGAGTTTACTGTTGATATTACATTCTCAAGCGCATCGGGTGTGTGCGCATAGTCAACAATGGCAATCACACCATTGGGTGCAATCCTATTCTCAAACCTGCCGTTTACTGGCTCCATGCTGCTAAGCGCGGTTAGGGTTTCCTCTTTGCTAAAATCTAGTAGTTGTGCAGTTGCATAGGTAGCAAGGATATTGTATGCATTAAAATTGCCGATCAATCTACTCCAAACCTCAATATTATCAATATTAAGGAGCATACCCTGTGGCTGTTGCTCAATTATTTTACAGCGAAAGTTTGCCATGCTCCGTAACGAATAGGTAGAAACTTTTGCCTTTGAGTTCTGAACCATTATCATTCCGTTCTTATCATCAATATTGATTAGTGCAAAGGCAGAAGTGGGCAGGTTATCAAAGAACAGTTTTTTGGCTTTGATATACTCTTTAAATGTTTTATGGTAGTCGAGATGATCGTGGGTGATATTGCTAAATATTGCTCCTGTAAATTTGAGCCCTTCAATTCTATATTGATGTATTGCATGCGAACTTACTTCCATAAAGCAATACGTGCACTGCTCCTCAACCATTTGGTTTAGTAGTTTGTTTAGTTCAATGGCATTGGGTGTAGTGTGGGTGCTTGCAATAGCTTTATCGCCAATCTGATTTAGAATGGTTGAAATTAGCCCCGATTTTTCACCAAGCGCATTGGCCAAACGATAGAGTAGGGTAGCGGTTGTGGTTTTGCCGTTGGTTCCAGTTATTCCAACAAGTTTTAGCTTGTGTGATGGGTTATTGTAAAACTCGGAGGCAACTAATCCAAGTGCTTGGTTTGAGTTGCTAACAAAAATGTAGGTAACCTCGGGAACTAAATTGTTTGGTGCCTTTTCGCAGATTACTGCTTTAGCCCCTAAGGCAATTGCTTTATCAATAAAGTTATGTCCATCAACCTGTGTACCAACAAGTGCAATAAATAGTGAGTTCTCTTTTGCCTCACGGGAGTCGATGCAAAGGTCAGAAATGATGATATCGGTTGAGCCAATAATCTCATCTGTTTTTAAGGTGCTTAGTATGGTATTAAGTTGTTTCATCTAGTTCATGCTCATTTCAAGGGTTATCCTATCTCCTTTTCTGGCGTGAGTGCCGGGTGTTATAGACTGATTCCTTACGGCTCCTCGACCAGTTACCGAAACTCTAAGCCCGCTGTTCTCAAGCAAGTAAACAGCATCCTTAAGGCTCATGCCCAGCACATTGGGAACTAGGTTTGCAATCAATGTTTTGCTCTCCAGTTTCACTTCGTTTTCGGTTCTTTTTGTATTTGCCCAAATTTTGCTGGGCGCAGCGTCGGTATATGGTATGTCAAGTTTTGAGAGTACCCGTTCGAGTTCGGGTTTGAAACCGTTTTTCGATTCGGGTAGTTCTAAAAGGTCTGCTTTAGGATTTACTATTGGAAACCAGTCGGGATTAGTTGCATACACTTTGTCGGCAATCTCCTTAAAGATAGGTCCAGCCACAAGGTTTCCGTAGTAAATGCTTCGCGATGGGGAGTTTACCACTACAATGCATGAGAATTTTGGTTTATCAGCAGGGAAATACCCAACAAACGAAGCCTGATGGCTTATCCCTTTTTCGTTTCGATAACCTGATGTGCCTCGTGCAATTTGGGCGGTACCCGTTTTTCCGGCAATCTTAAATCTTGTGTTTCTTAGGTTTCGGGCGGTTCCGTTTTCAACAACTCCTTCAAGCGCTTCGCGCACTTTTGACAATGTTCTTTTTGAGCAGATTGAGGGGTTGATTACCTCAGTACGAAATACCTTTTCAATACTCCCATGCTGCCGGATTGAGTGTACAAACTTTGGACGAACCATTTTACCACCATTGGCAATTGCATTATAAAAAGTAAGTATTTGGAGCGGCGTTAGGGTTACCTCGTAACCAATGCTCATCATGGGTAGGGTTATACCGGACCAAAGCTTATCGCCAGGATACTTTATATACGGAGTAGCTTCACCTTTTATAGGGATACCAAGTGGTTGGTTTAGATTCATGGCGTAAAGCCTATCGATAAAGTTTTTCTCTTTGCCTTTATAATGCTTGGTAATCAGGTCTGTTACTCCAACATTTGATGAAAACTCAAACATTTCCTTAATCGATATTTTTCCGTAACCGCCCTCTTTTGAGTCTGTTATCATTTTATCGTAGTATTGAATAGACCCTTTTCCCGTATTTATAGTGTCTTCAAGAGTAACGTAACCATCCTCAAGCAGCGCAATAAGTGAGGCTAGTTTAAAGGTTGATCCTGGCTCTGTTCCTTCACCAATAGCATAGTTAAAAGCTTCGGTATATGTTCCATCGCTATTGCGTTTAAGGTTGGCGATGGCTTTTATATCGCCGGTTGAAACCTCCATAAGCACAGCGGTTCCGTGTTCTGCCTCATGTTTACCCAACTGTTCGCGAAGGGCTTTTTCGGCAACGTCCTGCAGCGTAACATCAAGGGTTGTAATGATATCCATTCCATCCTCAGGCTCAACCTGTATTGCACTGTTTACATCAACCCAAAGGTTGCCAACAGTACGCTGCATGGTGGTAACACCGGCTTTACCTTTAAGGATATTGTCGTATGCTCCCTCGATGCCTAAAGCAACGCCACCTTCGTTTGCAACCCCTATGGTACGTGATGCCAAGCTTGTGTGCGGCTTAATTCGGCGATTAACCTGAACAGGTATCATGCCTCCCTTGTTTGGGGGTAAATTGAAAAGAGGAAACTCCTTAATTTGCTTAAGTTCTAAGTAGTTTACTTGCCGAGGCCCAATGGGGTAGTAACGGTTCATTCTGCTAAATTTTCGAGCATTCACCAATTCCGATTTATAGGTGTACTTAGATTTATCGCGAAAAAAATTGGATAGTTCAATGGCTAATGATTCGACATTTGCAAAGAAAATTTCATCGGTAAGGCCCGCTGCCTTTAGGTCCATCCTTATCTCGAAATAGGGAACAGATGTGGCCAGCAATCTGCCATCAATGGCACAGATATCTCCACGGTTAGGCTCTATTGTGATATCGCGAAAGGTTATGTTTTTTGCCTTTGCCCTAAGCTCGTTGCCCTCTATAAACTGAATGTAAAGAATTTTCCCTATAATGGCCAAACCCAGCATACCAAAAGCAAAGTACACAAGGCCAAAACGGAACAATATTTCTTTTTTTACTGACATTCAGCTACAAGTATTTATTAGCGAGTTATTATCTTTTTTGGTGGCGTAACCGATTCCTCTAAGCCCAAACCCCTTTCTTTAACCAACCGCGACACTTGACTTTGCTTGCTGATGAACATGAGTTGAGATGCGGTTGTTATAGATTCTGCCCTAAGGTTTTTTACCTCTATCTGCAGGGTTTGCTCTGAGCGTATAAGTTTTTCGTATTTATATCTATTGCCGATGTAAAAAATGGCTAAAACAGCTAAAAAAAGGATGTAGGGAATTTGAGACGTAACATTCTCTTTGTTAAGTATATTGCCATTTATAATGTCGCGAATTCCTCCCTTACGCTTAGCACTTTTGGGTTGAGGCTGCGCATCAATAAATTCAATTCGTTGGTTATTCTCTACGCTCATTCTTTTTCTGCAATTCTAAGCTTGGCACTACGTGCCCTTGGATTTTCCTCAATTTCTTTTTCGGATGGTACTATTACTTTTCTGTTAATTTGATTAAAGGGACTTGTTACATTGCCGTAAAAATCGGTTTGCTTATCACCCTTAAAGTTCCCTGTCCTTACAAAGTTCTTAACAAGCCTATCCTCAAGTGAGTGATACGAGAGAACAACAAGGCGACCTTTGCTCTGCAACGTTTTTTCTGCTTGCAACAGCATCTGCTTTAGGGCTTCCATTTCGCTATTTACCTCAATGCGTATGGCTTGGAATACCATGGCAAGCATTTTATTTTTAACCTGAGGAGGAAATAGTGTTCCAACAACCTCAGCAAGACCCTCAACCGTATCGATTTGTTCTTGTTCCCTATGCCTGATGATTTTATTTGCTATTTTTCGAGCATTAGGCAATTCACCGTAAAGCGTCAGGATTTCGGTAAGCAGCCGCTCATCGTATTTATTTACAACCTGTATGGCCGATAGGCTAGCATCGCGGTTCATGCGCATATCTAATGGTCCTTCAAATCTGAAGGAGAAGCCTCTTTCAGGACTATCAAAATGCCTAGAGGAGACACCTAAATCGGCTAGGATACCATCAACCTGTTTAATTTTATAATACCTCAAAAAATTCCTAAAAAACTTAAAGTTGCTATGGATCAGCATAAATCTACTGTCGTCGATAGCATTGGCAAAAGCTTCTTTATCTTGGTCGAATGCAATTAGCCTGCCCTTTGCAGATAGGTGGTTGATTATCTCGCGGGAGTGGCCACCTCCGCCAAAGGTCATGTCGAGGTAGGTCCCATCAGGATTTATGTTGAGCCCCTCGACACTTTCATGCAGTAAAACTGGTACATGGTATGCCATTACTCATTGCTTAAAGGTGTTGAGCCCAAAATCTTTTCGGCTAGGTTAGCAAAGGATTCACCATCGGTGATATGCGCGCCGTAGGCGTCTTTAGCCCAAATTTCTATCCTACTATCCTGTCCGGTTAAGGCCAGCTCAGTGTCAGCGTTTATCGTTTCGAGCATATGCTTTGGGAATAGCATTCTGCCGCTTGAATCGAGTACAAGTTCACTTGTACCACGGTAAAACTCCCTTAGAAACTTGTTGTGCTCGCGGTTGTATGGATTAGTGTTACGGCGAATTAGGGCATTTTGTCGTTCCCACTCCTCCATTGTGTAAAGTACAAGGCAATTCTCAAAGATGTCCTTCTTAACTACATAGCGATCGGGCGAAGCAGATCTATTCTGCTTTTTAAAGGCTGCTGGGAAGAGTAATCTCCCTTTGTTATCAACCTTGCAAATGTAATCGCCTATGAATGAAGTCATGTTACCTATTTAGTTCAGAAAGTAAAATTAAAATATTTTTCCCCACTTTCCACCACTTTCCACCACTTTTTCCCACTTTGTTGATAACTTTTTTAATAAACCCAAATAAAATAGTTGAGTTAGCATTCCAAAATGCCTGTATTTATTGCATTGTAGAGATAAGGAGAATAAAAAAAGCGAGGGGATTGCCCTCGCATAAATTCTGTTTGTATTGATATATAATTACTCCTTTTTTGAGGGTGAATTTCGGATTTGTCGCAGTAGGTAAGTTTTAAAATCGTAATCGGCTTGGTAAAGTTTCATAATTTTATCGGGCGACAATAGTTTTTTGAACTTCTTATTATACTCAATTAGTAGGTCTGATTCCTGCTTAAGAAAATTGATGTACATATCACCATACCTTTCAATTTCCTTTGATGACATTTTATCCATGTTGTCAGAGCAGTATTGCATTGCTTTTTTACGCTCTTCAACAATTACATTTTTCTTTTTCCAGTAGTTGTTGTATACAGGCCAAAATTCTTGTGCTTCATTAGGGGTAAGGCTCAGTTTTTCTGTGAAAAATGCAATTTTTTGTGCCTTTACCAAATCTTCTTTTTCGGTATTCGACTGGCCCAAAACTTCTATTGTAAGGGCTAGGCAAAGCACTGTAGCTATTAAAAAAAATCTTTTCATTTTAATATTGCTCAATTAGCGTTGTGTAGTCAATGTCCTGATCGAGCAGATACTGAATCATTTCGTCATTGTAACTTTGTGTGGAATCATTCAGGCTGTATGGATGTGATTCTTTAATAATACTCGCCTCATCAAAATCATAAATATTATTCTGAATAATTTCAATGTAATCGTCGTTTGAGAGTACATTTGAGGTGTTGTTGGTTGGCTGAAGTAAATAGTAGCCAACAAGGGCTAAAATAGCTAATGACACAAAGCCAGCTGCAAGTGATAGTTGTGCTCTTATTGCTTTCCACACAGTGACTCTCTCTTCACTATGTATTGGACTCTCGGTTAGGCAATACTCCTGTATGCGTTGTGGTAAACTATCAAAATAACCCTTAGGCACGTTATAGGGGAGTTCTTTCCCAAACCCTGATTCAATCTTGTTTATAATCTCTTTCTCCTTCATTTTATGTATCGCTTATCAACTATATTGACAATGTTAGTACACTAAGGTTTAATCCTCTTCCATCGCCTTTTCAATCTTTTTTACGGCATGATGAAATGATGCCTTCAATGCACCAACTGATGTGCCAAGTATTCCTGATATCTCTTCGTACTTAAGCTCATCAAAATATTTCATATTAAACACAAGTCTTTGCTTTTCGGGCAGTTTAAGAATGGCTTTTTGAAGTTTCACCTTAATCTCATCACCATTAAGGAGAGGTGAACTTTCCAAGGTTGAGATGAGTTGTTGTTCAACATCTGCAAGTGGGACAAAAAACCTGCTGCGCTTTTTCTTTAGGAATGTTAGTGCTTCGTTTGTTGCAATACGGTATAACCACGTAAAAAGTTGTGAATCTTCCCTAAATCCATCAAGCGCATTCCATACTTTTAAAAAGGTATTCTGGATTACATCATCGGTATCGTCATGGGAGACAATTATTTTACGGATATGCCAGTAGAGTCTTTCTTGGTATTTCCGAACAATAAGGTTAAAGGCATAGCTGCGCGTGTTCTCTTTCCGGAACATACATAGCAATTCCTTATCGCTCATTTGGTTCATTTAACTACCCGTTAGCAGTGTAATTTTATTTGCGGCTTATCACTTTTTGTGCAGCGGCCATAATGTTAGGTGTGTCTAACCCGTATTTAACTAATAGTTCTTCGGGTTTTCCGCTTTCACCAAAGGTGTCGTTAACGGCAACAAATTCGATGGGGGTAGGTTTGCTCTTTGCTAAAACTTGAGCAATGCTTTCGCCTAATCCACCGTTAACCATATGCTCCTCTGCGGTAACAACAGCCCTAGTTTTGGTTGCAGATTTTATGATGGCTTCTTCGTCGAGGGGTTTAATGGTGTGGATATTAATCACCTCGGCGCTTATTCCTTTTTTGCTTAGTTCCTCTGCTGCATCAATGGCTTTCCACACCAAGTGGCCTGTGGCAAAAATTGTAACATCGGTTCCTTCAATAAGTGTGATGGCTTTACCTATGATGAATTTCTGATTTGCGGGAGTAAAATTGGGAACTGATGGCCGTCCGAAACGGAGATATACTGGGCCAACAAGATTTGCAGCAGCTATGGTAGCCGCTTTTGTTTGGTTGAAATCGCAAGGGTTAATTACCGTCATATTTGGAAGCATTTTCATCATGCCTAAATCTTCAAGCATTTGATGAGTGGCTCCATCTTCACCAAGAGTTAGACCTGCATGTGAGGCTGCAATTTTTACGTTTTTGTTGGAGTAGGCAACGCTTTGGCGTATTTGATCGTAAACCCTACCCGTAGCAAAAGCGGCAAATGTGCCAGCAAAAGGGATTTGTCCACTAATGGCAAGGCCAGCGGAAACGCCAATCATATTGGCCTCTGCAATGCCTATTTGAAAAAACCTATCGGGGTTTTCGGCAATGAATTTGTCCATTTTTAGCGAACCAATTAGGTCGGCACAAAGAGCGACAACTTTTGGGTTTGTTTTACCAAGTTCGTAAAGCCCTTCGCCAAAACCCGAACGAGTATCTTTGTTTCCAGTATTCTCAAATTTATTCATAAAGATAAATATTGTTGAAATGCTTTAGGGGCAAATTTTAATAAATGGGAATAAACTATTCCTTTCGCTGTGAGCGATCGATAGCTTCTTTTTTCAGTAAACCGAGAATAATTAGTTCTGCCGATGCATAGTTTGTAGCCAATGGAATGTTTTTTACATTGCATGCTTCAAGGAGTTTCCTAATATCCTCATGGTGCTTTTGTATAACCTTGTGGTCGCGAAGAAAAATAACGATATCCACGTTATCCTCATCAATCATTTGGGTTATTTGAATGTATCCGCCCGATTGGCCAGGGCTCATATGCTTACAGGATAAACCCTGCGATTCAATAAACTCAGCAGTTCTGCCCGTAGCAATTAGGTTAACCCCTCTTAGCCACTCTATGCGATCTTGAATAAATTTAGCTAATTCTGGTTTCTTAGCATCGTGTGCTATTACTACAATATTTTTCATTGCTAAATGGGTTTTAATTCGTTAGTAATCACCAAGGGTTTCGGGGAGTTGTGCCATTGCTTTTTCAAACTCCTCTTTGCTTGGAGCCTTTCCATGCCATTTGTGAGTTCCCATCATAAAATCAACGCCCATGCCCATTTCTGTTTTCATCAGAATAACGATAGGTTTTCCTTTTCCGGTGAGCGATTTGGCTTGGCCTAGTACTTTAATCACCTCATCGATGTTGTTGCCATCCATGTTTAAAACTTGCCATCCAAATGATTCCCATTTTGCCTGTAAATTTCCCAGAGAGTTAACCTCATCAACGGGACCATCAATCTGTTGGCCATTGTAGTCAACAGTAGCAATTAGGTTGTCAATTTTTCGGGCGGCGGCAAACATTGCAGCTTCCCAAACTTGGCCCTCCTGTAACTCGCCGTCACCGTGTAGGGTATAAATTAAATGCTTATCACCATTCAGTTTTTTGCCAAGAGCAGCACCACAAGCAACAGATAATCCTTGCCCCAGCGAGCCCGATGCCACCCTAATACCAGGGAGATTATCCGCTGTTGTTGGATGGCCCTGCAAGCGTGAGCCGATTAATCGAAAAGTGGAAAGTTCACTTATGGGGAAGTAACCGTTGCGAGCTAAAACGCTATACCAAACAGCCGAAAGGTGGCCATTTGAGAGGAAGAACATATCTTCTCCTTTACCATCCATTGTAAAACTCTTTGGACTGGCTTTAAGAACGTCAAAGTAAATAGCTGTAAGAAAATCAGCGCAGCCAAGTGCCCCTCCTGGGTGTCCGCTCGATGGAGCGTAAACCATTCTTACTATGTCGCGGCGAACCTGCGATGCAATATCTTTAAGTTTTTGTGTATTGGTCATAAACTGCTAAAGTGTTTATTTTCAGATGAAACTTGAAAAAGTGAATATAAGGTGCAAAGGTAACTAAAAATTATTTATGCCCCATGAGTAATTCATCATCTTTTAGCTTGATAACTCAGGTGAAAATTTAACGATAAAACTTAATTACTCGAAACGTTTGCTTTCCCAAAAACTACTTGTTCCGATAGGATAAATGCAAATATTACCATATATTTAACCACCTTAATTACAAATCCATTTTTATGAAAAGGTTCCTCTTGATAGGTCTTCTGACTCTCTCCGTATTTACGTTATTTGCCACCAATCCAATCGACACAGCAAAGCTAAATCCATTTATGGATGGTCTTGTTAAGGCAACACTTCATAGCAGCGATATTGCTGGAGGCGTGGTTGTTCTAGCCTCAGGGAGTGATATTTTACTTAAAAGAGGGTATGGATTTGCCAACATCATAACCAAACAGCCTATTGCTGTTGATAGCACTCTGTTTAGGATAGGCTCGATATCGAAGTTGTTTGTTTGGCTTGCCGTTATGCAACAGGTTGAAGAGGGGAAACTCGATTTAAACACCAACATAAACAACTATTTAACTGATTTTAAAATACCCGATTCATTTGCTGAGCCTATAACCCTTACTCATCTTATGGGTCACACTGCCGGATTTGAGGATAGGGTAATTGAACTTTTTGTGAACGATACGCTAAAACTTAAAAGTCTTTCGGAACTTTTGGCTGACGACTTGCCCAAAAGGGTTCGTCCGTCTGGAAAATATGCGGCGTACTCAAACCATGGAACGGCTATTGCTGCCCATATTGTTGAAATTGTATCGGGTTTGAGTTGGAATGAATATATTGAGCACAGAATTATAAACCCGCTAGGGTTAAATTCAACCACTTTTCGGCAACCATTACCTAAAGCATTGGCTAAAAGAATGAGTAATGGCTATGCTAATTTTGGGAACGAACTGATAAAGAAGCCATTTGAACTTATTCCGCTTGCGCCGGTTGGTGCTGCCACAACAAGCGCCCGCGACATGTCCGTTTTTATGCAGATGTTACTTAATAAGGGAACGCTAGGGGATGTTAAAATTATTGATTCAACATCGTTTAATCTCCTAGTGAGTCCAAGTCATTCGCATGATAAGTGGGTAAACCCCATTTTGCATGGCTTTTTAGATTTGGGCAAGGATGGCTGTAGAATTGTTGGCCACGGTGGCGACACCTTTTGGTTTCATTCACTGCTTGCCCTTTTTCCCGACCAAAACATTGGGTTTTTTATCTCGCTGAATAGCGAGGGAGTGGGTGGTGAGCGATCCTTTATTCTCGATGCATTTGTTGATGAATTTATAGATTGTACCATAGAGCCGATGCCTGTCGTTGAGCTCAAAGGCGAATACATTGCTCAGTTTGCTGGAGAGTATATCTCAAACAGATTCCCCCATAGCGATTATCTTAAGTTTCTATCACTTAGTGCACGATTAAGTATTACGATTGATGGAGGACGCCTTAAAATGGCAAAGGGGAACAAGGTTACTTATTGGTTACCTGTTGGGGGACTGGTTTTTAAGCAGGAGGGAAGCGATGAGCGAATTGCATTTGAAAAGGATAAGGATGGGAGCATTATTATGCTTTTTGAGCAAAGAGCCCCAATGGTAGCCTACTCCAAAGCCAAGCTGTATCAGCAGGTGAGTGTCCATTCTATCATTTTTGTTTTTATTCTGATAGTTTGCATTTTAACACTTTTCTACTGGCCATTCGTTTACATCATTCGCAGGCGCTATCAACCAATGAGAATCGCATCACGAACCATTCCAGTTGATTCAAAAATGGTGGCGTGGATAAATGCATTGCTTCTAGCAATTTTTGCACTCGGAGTTTTATCGGCTCTAGGGGGCAAAGAGCAATCGGTTTATGCTGTACCTGGCTTACTTAAGATTTTGCTAGTTATCCCAATCATTCAAATTCCATTGGTGATATTGCTGTTGATAAAAACCATAATAGTTTTACGGCATAAGCAGATAATGTTTGTAGGTAAGCTATTCTACTTGCTAATTTTACTCGCCAATATTGCAGCACTTTGGGAACTATACTATTGGAATTTTTTGGGGTGGAATTACTAATGGTTTTTACTAAGCAATGAGTCAAGCGCTACTTCTATATTTGGGAAAGTAAACTCGAACCCCTTTTCAGTTAACCTGCTTGGTGCTACATGGTTCCCTTTTAACAGAACTTCATTTGCCATTTGGCCTAACATCAGTCTTACAGCAAATGCAGGGACAGAGACCCACGCAGGCCTTTTTATCGTTTTGCCAATAGCCTTTACCAAGGCTCTTTGATTTACTGGGTTTGGCGAGGTAAGATTATAGGGACCTTGCGCATTTTTATCACTTATTAAATGGATAATAGCCCTAACCTCATCTGTGATATGAATCCACGATAGGGTTTGCTTTCCCGATCCGAACCAACCTCCTGCAAAGAATTTAATTGGCTTAAGTAGTTTAGGTAGCATTCCACCCTTGGCTGAAAGAACTATTCCAGTTCTAACGATCACCAATCGGATTTCTTTTGGAATCTCCAATTTGGCAATTTGCTCCCATTCGGTTGTAAGCCTAGCTAAAAAGTTTGTGCCAGGGTCATCTTCCTCTGTAAATTTCTTTCTCTCTGTTAATGGATAATACCCAATGGCAGAGCCTTGAATAAAAACCTCCGGTTTTTTCTCGGCATAGTGGCATGCTTTTGCCAATGCTCGGGTTGTGCCCAATCTACTTCGAATTAGCTGTATTTGCCTACGACGATTCCATGGTTTTGCTGCAATATCTTCGCCGGCTAGGTTTATCACCACATCGCACTTTTCAATTTCTCTCACTAGCCAAGGTGTAAAAAAGCCCCCCCACTCCAAGTAGCTAAACTTCCCTAAATAATTTTTATCAATATTATTTGGTGTTCGGGTAAGAATGAGCACAGTATTACCATCATCAATTAACTTTTTGGTAATTTCAGTGCCAATAAGCCCCGTTGCACCAGCTATAACTACACACTTATTCTTAATTGTTTCCATGGGCACAAGTTAATAAATTGATAACACTTTAGTCAAGTTTTCCTACTGTAACTGTTATGCGTTTTGCAATTTTTAACGCTGTAGTATGCTTGGATATATCTGGGAAGAGTTCACCCGTTTTCCCCGATGGATGGCTGTGTCCAATAGGAAGCATTTCATAGGTTAAACCATTTTCTGAAATCTTAACCCTTGCCATATAGACTAGAGCAGGTTGACAACTGGTTTTGTATTCATCATCATTGGGGTAAAGATTGTTGTGCCAATAATGGTTCCAATCCCATGTTTGGTTTATCTCCATAAAAACTTTCATGTACTCAGTTTCAGCATTAGCCGTTGTACTAATGGTAAAGTTATTTGTTGGAGTTGCCCCAGTTATTGCGTCGGGCAAAGGATTTTGCGGAGTTGGCAAGAATAATCCATCAGGGGCTTTTACACCTCGGCGATGTCCCCAGTAGGGAAGTGCTGCTTGCCTTCGCCTTTCACCAGATTTCCACTTTTTGCCATCAGCTACTCCGTACATGAATGTGCCGGTGGCAATGGATTGAGATGCATAGAGTGTTTCGATATATCGACCCTCATCATCCTCAATCCAAAACACGATAAGGGGATGATAGAATTCCTCTCCCTTTTCAAAGTTTATATTGATTGAGATTCCATTTGGGAATGGCTGTGTGATGATTATATCTGTCTTTTCTTGTGGCTGAGTTTTTGGTGAGTTAACGCAACCAGAAAGCGCTATGAGTAGAATTAGTGATGCTATTTTAAGTGTTTTCATTGCTTTTAATATTTTCGGGTTATTGCTAAAATTCAAGAATTATACCTATGGATGGAAGAATTGTTCCACCTCCAGTACCTGGAACAACATCAAGCACGTAGCGTGATGGGTCGCTTGTATTAATCACTTTATTCCCGTTTTCATCAACCTTAACAATTAAGTTATCGGGCTGGTCACCCTGAAATCCATATACATTTTGTATGTCAACGTAAAGGTTAAGAGTCCATTTGCTAAGGTAAAACATCTTATCTACCCTAATATCAAGTTGGTGATATGAACCAACCCTAAGCGTGTTAAAACGACTATAGTCTAAAAAGCCCCGGCCTTGTGTGTCCCATGCCGAAACAAGTTCGGAGGTTCCCAAATCCCAAGGTGTATAGGGTGCCCCTCCAACAAATCGCCATTTAAAGCCAAAATCCCAATTCTTTTTAAAGCTGCGTGTTGCAGTAAGGGTTATTATGTGTCTATTGTCCCATGCAGTTGGCACCCAATCTCCAGTAATTGTTGGGATTGTATTCTCTGAGTCGCTCCAAACCAAGGTATAGGCTAAAATGGTGTTAAACCCAAGAACATCGCGTGAGCGGTACAATAACTCCATTCCGTACGATCGCCCTTTTGCTGTTGAGGTAACCTCTTCGTCGCCAAAGGTTCCAAAATCGGCACCTTTGCTGGCCACAGATATACTATCGACCACAGAAAAAGGGTAGTTATTATAAAGTTTATAGAAACCCTCAAGTGTAACTCTGCTTTTGTTGTTGGGCAACCATTCAACCCCTGCAACAATATGATTGGATTGGATATATTTTATGTTATTACTCTTGTTAATAAGAGTTCCATCAGATAAGGCATAACCTAGCATGGTATAAGGTGGCTGTTGGTAATATCTTCCAACATTGAAGTTTATCCAAAAATCACCATTAAGCTCATATGAGGCAGATAGCCTAGGACTTAGTTGGTTTAGCAAATTGCCCATACTTGAGGAGTATGAATTTGCATCGGCGCGAAGGCCAATCGACGCATTTAACTTCTCGTTAAAGAATGTTTTGCTGTACTGTCCAAAAAGGCTCCAGCTAAAAATATTTAGCTTTGAGTCGTAATTAATTGGGGTTAGTGCTCCATCGCTAAAGAATGCTCTATAGGTTTGGTTTGTATATCGAGAGTATTCAATCCCTCCACCAACGTTCAGTTTCGATCCGTTGTTGAGCCTACGATCATGTTCGTATCGGAATTTATTCTCAGATTCTTGAGAGATATAGTCGAGGATTTTTTCCTGAGTCTCATCGTTCTCAGGATATTTGGTTTGCCTATTGTTAAGCATATTACGACTAAGTACCCAAGTATCGAAGCTTTTCTCTCGAAAGTGTTTGTAAACAATACCATTGGTGTAAGTCCATTGTGTGTTAACTGGGACGTAGTTAAGAATATACCTTTGGCTTGGCGTTGGATTTTTTAGCCCAGTATTAAGCGAAAATTGATCGATTGCACCAATTCCAAGAACCGTTATTTCATTGTGTTCATCAATTCGGGTACGAGTTTTAAACTGAAAATCGTTGTATGTGGGTAAAAATGGTAAGCCAATAGCGCTGAATAGTAACTGTAAATACGAGCGTCGTGCCGAGAATATAAAAGTTGTATTGTCGGTTAAAGGACCATCAAGCGTTAGGGCTAAGTCGCTGGCACCAACAGCGGCTTTGTACTTCATACGTTCGCCGTTACCATCAATTTGCCTAAAGTCGAGAACTGAACTCAGCGAGTTGCCTTTTGATGCAGGGAAAGCGCCAGAATAAAAATTTGCTTCGCGAATAAAATCCGCATTTATAATACCAACTGGACCTCCCGACGAACCTTGTGTAGCAAAGTGGTTTATGTTGGGAATCTCAACCCCGTCGAGGTAAAAAGTGTTCTCACTGGGGCCACCGCCGCGCACTATCACATCGTTTCGGTATGCAGGCGTTGAAGCTACTCCTGGTAGTGATTGTATAACCCTGCTAATGTCGCGATTTCCGCCAGGGTTCTTTTCAATTTCGGCAATACCAATACGTTGTAAGGAAACAGGGCTCTCCTCGCTTCGCCTAAAAGGGCTAGCTTTAACTACAACCTCTTCAATTTCAACAGAGGTTTCTTCCAGCTCTATTTGAATAAAAACGCTACGAGCGTTGGTTATTTGTACCGAGCTGGCAACAAAGGGTTTGAAACCTACCGCCGATGCCCTTAGCTCAACAAACCCAGGTTTTAATCCAGCAAAAATAAAATTGCCGTCAAAGTCAGATGATGAGCCAATGTTAGTTCCCCATATCACAATATTAGCAAATGGCACGGGCTCATTATTCTGTTTATTAACTATCTTTCCCTGTATTGATCCAGTGTCCTGACCCATAACAAGTTGAGCAAATGCTATAATGCCAATTAGTATTGATAAACTTTTTTTCATTCTGTTAGTTTATGTAAATTTAAATTAAGTTACTGATTTAAGTTGAAATACTAACAGAAAAAAACAAATATTGTTTAAGGTTTGTATAAAAAAAATTAAACAAGGTTATGTTTTTCTTTTTAGGCCATTGTTGAACCCATTGGAAGACTTCAATCATTGGTAAATATATGCTACAAATGAAAGTTTTTTTAAATAAAACTTAATAATTTGTTATAAGCCATGTCTTTTACGTAAATTAGGGGTTAAATTATGAATATGGAAACCGTTATTGATTTTTGGCAAACTGTTTCTGAGTTTTTAGGCAAACCTATATTTTCGCATGGTAACTCCAATCTTACCCCAGGTATGCTTATATACCTTGTAGTTGGTTTGTGGCTTGTTTTTTTGCTATCGAAAATAATTAGCCGAAGGGTAATTGTGAAACTACTTAATCGCTATGGTAAGGATAAGGGCGTTTCTCATGCTATAGGCTCCATTTTTAGATATATATTCTTGTTTATAGGGTTAATTATTGTAATCCAATCAACAGGGGTCGATTTGAGCGCGCTAACAGTTTTAGCTGGAGCACTTGGTGTGGGTATTGGTTTTGGACTTCAGAGTATTACAAATAATTTTATTAGTGGAATAATAATTCTTTTTCAGCGACCAATAAAGGTGGGCGATAGGGTTGAGTTACCAGAACTTGATAATTTGGCAGGTGATGTGGTGAATATTTCGGCGCGTAGTACAACCATTATTACTAATGACAATATTGCTATCCTTATACCTAATTCAAAATTTGTTTCCGATACCGTTATTAATTGGAGTTACAACGACGCAAATGTTCGGTTTAAAATCCCTGTTGGCGTCTCCTATAATGAGGATCCAGAAATTGTTCGAGATATTTTGCTTGAGGTTGCTAATAAGCATCCTGGTGTACTTAAAAGTCCTGCACCAGATGTACTCTTTGATGAGTATGCAGAAAGTAGCCTTAATTTTACACTGAGGGTATTTACCACTTCACATACTCGTAAACCTCTAATTCTAAAAAGCGAACTTTACTTTGAAATTTTCAAAGAGTTTAAAATTAAAGGCATAGAAATTCCCTACCCTAAGCGGGATGTGTATATTAAGCAGTTTGAAGGAGAAACGTCAATAGAAAATAAACTTTGACAATTTAGTAGCCCTTTATCTATGCTTTACTTCACACATAGTTTGCTAACTAATTAAAAAATATACATATATAGAATGATATCTAACGCATATTGCGTAAATTTGTACAAAGGATAGTTAGCACATTATATTTATAGAAAATTTGTATTGTGGTTTTTCTTCCGAATTAATTTATCGTTAAAAAAACAGTATTTAGCAAATGGCAAATGGCTGTTTGTATTTATTATATACAATTATTAATCTATACAAAATTATTTAAAATTATGAGTAACTCAAATGATCTTAAGCGTATTGGTGTTTTCTATGACGGCAACTATTTTCTTCATGTTAGTAACTACTATAACTATTTTCATCAAAGACGAAAACGAATAAATATCGCTGGTCTTCATGACTTTATCCGTAATCTTGTGGCCAAAGAGGAGGAGGTTGCGGTTAAGTACTCTCAGGTTATTGAGTCGCACTACTTCAGGGGACGCATTAGCGCACAAGAGGCAAGCCAACGAGGCAACCAGCTATATAACGATAGGGTATTCGATGATATTTTGATGTCTGAGGGGGTGATAACGCATTACTTGCCAATACGCAATCGGAGTGGCAAAAAAGAGGAGAAGGGGATTGATGTTTGGTTGGCACTCGAAGCTTTTGAACAAACATTCTTTAAGCGCTTCAATGTGCTTGTCCTAATTACATCCGATGGAGATTATGTTCCTTTAATTCGAAAATTAAACTCGCTTGGTACAAAGGTTATGGTGCTGAGTTGGGACTTTGAGTACACCGATGATATGGGTCGCGATGTGGTTACTCGAACATCTCAAGACCTTATTCAAGAGGTAACCTATCCCATAGCGATGCATGAATTGATCAATAGCGGACTAAAGTCGGGTAATCCATTAATCACTAACTTATTCGATTTGCCAGAGTATGGCCAGCCAAAGCGGGTTACCTCTATTGAAAATAACGATGAAATCCATGAGGGGAAAGCGATGAATATAAATAACGGATACGGGTTTATACAGTTTCCTCCAAATAATCTGTTTTTCCATTATCAGGATGTGGTTGAAGGCGATTTTAATGACATTGAGAATGGGGATTTGCTAGAGTTCACCATTGAGGTGAATGAAAGAGGCCAGGAGGTGGCAAAAAATGTACGAATGATTGAATCGGCCGATCCAAATCAGTACTAGAACAACTTTCAGGTAATAATATTCATGCTATCTTTGTAACAGTTGAGGGTAACCCTTGGTTGCCTTTTTATTATTATGAATAGCAATATGAGTAAAATTCTTGTTACTGGGGGCACAGGTTTTATTGGGTCGCATACTGTGGTTGAGCTAATTGAGGCAGGGCATAGTGTTGTTGTTATTGATAATCTTTCAAACTCTGAGGAGTTTGTACTAAAGGGTATTGAGCAGATAACGGGTGAAAGACCCATATTCTACAATGCAGATTGTGCCAATGCCAACAATTTGTCTCGTATCTTCAGTGAGCATCCCGATATTGAGGCGGTTATCCATTTTGCTGCATATAAAGCGGTAAAGGAATCAATCGATAAACCTTTGGATTATTACCAAAACAATCTCCTCTCGATGATTACTCTTTTGCAGGCTATGCAAAAGGCAAAGGTTAATAGGCTAGTTTTCTCTTCATCGTGTACCATATATGGGGAGAATGCACCTTTGCCGCTTTCGGAGAATTTGCCCATGACACCAACAACTTCGCCCTATGGGCGAACTAAGCAGATGTGTGAAGAGATAATTGCCGATTGTGCTGCTGCTAATAATCAGTTTCACAGTATATCACTGCGCTATTTTAACCCAATTGGTGCACATCCATCAGGAAAAATAGGTGAGTTGCCATTGGGCACTCCCAACAACCTAATTCCTTACATCACTCAAACAGCTGCAGGTGTAAGAGACGAGCTAAAGGTATTTGGCAATGATTATCCAACACCCGACGGCACTGCACTTCGCGATTATATTGATGTTGTTGACCTATCGAAGGCGCACGTTAAGGCTGTAAATCATTTAATAAAAGGTAATTCACCAACTCAACTCGATGCTTATAATCTAGGTGCAGGCAAGGGTATTTCGGTAAGCGAAATTATTGATACGTTCGAAAAGGTGAATGCTTTAAAGATTAAATGGAGTTTTGCTCCCCGTCGTCAAGGCGATGTACCCAATATTTTTGCTGATGCCAGTAAGGCAAAACGCGAATTGAACTGGCAGGCCGAAACTCCATTGGGCGAGTCGCTTAGGAATGCTTGGAATTGGGAGAAAAAATATAGAGAATTATAATATATAACTTATGAAATCGATTTTAATAACAGGAGGTGCGGGGTTTATAGGTTCGCACGTTGTACGAAGGTTTGTGAATAAGTACCCTAACTATCGTATTGTAAACATGGATTGCTTAACCTATGCGGGTAATTTGGAGAATCTCAAGGATGTTGAGCATTGTTCAAATTATCGGTTTGTAAAAGCAGATATTTGCGATGCCGATGCTGTGGCTAAGGTTTTTGCAGAATTTGAGATTGATGGCGTAATCCATTTGGCAGCCGAGTCGCATGTGGATAGGTCCATTACAAACCCTATGGAGTTTATTAGAACCAATATTGAAGGTACAGTTGTGCTTTTAAATGCTGCACGGAGCCATTGGGGCAATAGTTCTAAGGGCAAACTCTTTTACCACATATCAACCGATGAGGTTTACGGCAGCCTAGGCGATGAGGGATTGTTTACCGAAAGCACCTCATATGATCCTCGGAGCCCTTATTCTGCGTCAAAGGCAAGTTCCGATCACCTGGTTCGAGCCTATTTCCATACCTTTAAACTCCCTGTGGTTATCTCAAACTGTTCTAACAATTATGGTCCAAACCAATTCCCCGAAAAACTCCTTCCCCTTATAATCAATAATATAAAAAACAATAAACCATTACCTATTTACGGAAAAGGGTTGAACGTACGCGATTGGCTTTATGTTGAGGATCATGCTGCTGCTATTGATGCAGTATTCCACAGTGGGAACCTTGGCGAAACCTACAATGTAGGCGGGAATAATGAGTGGCGTAATATCGACTTGGTAAGGGAGATTTGCCAGATTATGGATAAAAAGTTGAATAGGATAAAGGGCGAATCGGAGAAACTTATAACCTTTGTAGCTGATAGGGCAGGACATGATTTACGATACGCCATCGATTCTTCCAAAATTCAGCATGAGCTCGGTTGGGAGCCTACTGTTAAGTTTACCGAAGGGCTAGAGCAAACAGTTGATTGGTATTTACAGAATGAGGGATGGATTAACGCCGTTGTATCGGGAGAATACCAAGCGTATTATCAGTTGCAGTACGGAAAAAGATAATAACCAATTGCATATTACTAAAAAAGCCACTTGCATTGCAAATGGCTTTTTTATGATGGTTTTTCAACTAAAATCGTTCGTATCCATCGTCATCCTTAGGATTTACGCTACCTCCAAGGTTTAACTTAACACCACCGCTCTTTTTTTCGATGGGTCTTGGGGTTACTGTAACCCTAGGCTTTTCAGGGGCGGGTTTTGCTTGAGCAATATGGGCTTTCCCTACGGATTTTACTTGCTTTGGCTGTGTTGTTTTAACAACAAACTTTTTCTGCTGCTCAGTTTTAAAGAAACTGATTAACTCTTTAAGTCTTTCGGCCTCACCACTCAATTTATCAGAACTATTGACCAGCACATCGGCGTTAGCTGCATTTTGCTGAACAACATTGTTAAGTTGTTGAATAGCGCTGTTAATCTGTTCGGCTCCATTACTTTGCTCAACGCTACCAGCCGTAATCTCCTGAATAAGAACGGAGGTTTTTTTAATTTCGGGGATAATCTCTCGGATTAGCTCAACCGATGATTCGGTATTTGAAACGCTTTCTCTGGAGAGAATAAGAATCTCATCGGCCGCAACTTTACTGCGCTCCGCCAGTTTGCGAACCTCGGCTGCAACAACGGCAAACCCTTTGCCGTGTTCACCAGCACGTGCAGCTTCAACTGCGGCATTTAAAGCCAATAGGTTAGTTTGGAATGCGATATCGTTAACGATGTTAATTCTATCGGATATTTTTTTAATTGAGACCATACTCTTTTCTGATTCGGCACCAATCTTTTCAATATCCACTGCAAGCCTATTGGAGATTTTGTTTGTATTGTTAGAGTTTTCTGTATTCTGCTGGATATTTGCTACCATCTCCTCCATCGACGAGGAAACCTCTTCGGCACTACTAGCTTGTGTTGATGCGCCACCTAAAATCCCTTGGGCTATGCCGTTCAGGTCTGAGCTGGCCATTGATATTTCACCAGTACCCTCAACAATATTGTCAACAATATTCTTAAGTCGATTAATCATGGCTTTAAGGTCGAACAGAAGTTTTGCAATTTCATCGGTTCCAGTAATCTCGTATTCAATTTTCAGATCGCCCTCTGCAAGTTTTGCAATGGCCTCCGATGCAATATTTATCGACTTTTTAAGCGAAGTTGTAACAACTAACGATACTGCAATGCCAATGGCAACAACAAGAAAACCTCCAATAATAATGAAGATACGGAAGAATGAAGTGGATGATTCAATTTTGGAATATGCATTTAGAGCTTCATTTTGCTGACTGGCAATAAGTGCATTAAGTTGATCGAGAATAGCGTCTGTAGTCGTGATTATCGAGCCGTTGACATCAACCATCCCCTCAACATCCATTAGGATAAGGAAGTCGTTGTAACTGTCGAAAGAGTTTAGTTGCGACATTACAGTCTTATGGTCAATAAAAAGCTCTTTTGTAATTTTGTTGTTGAGATTCTCAAAGGCTTGTCTATCCTCTGGGCTCCAATTTTTAATGAGTGGATTAATCTCAGCTACAAGATTTGGGTAAATGGTACTATGCATTTCCTGCAGCCTAATCTTATCAGGGGTATCGGGTAATTTATCAATATAAACCCAGTTCTTAATCAAAAGTTTCGATTCGGTGATAAGATTTTGCAGTTCAATTAGTTTGTTGACGGAAGGGGTATTCTGCTCAGATAGGTTTCTGTTTATTTCATCGTTTTGGCTAAGGATAACAAAGGTGATAACCGAAGAGATGATGAAAAGGCTGATAACCAAACCAAATCCGAGAAGTAGTTTACGAGAGAGAGAGAATTTTACTTCCATAACAATTATTATATTAGTAAATCGAGGTTGCTAGACTATAAAGTTGCTCGTTAACGTTAAAAGAGTTACGTCGCATGTAGCTTCTATTTATTTCAAACTCAAGCTTTGATTGCCTAGAATTGTAAACTAGGCTAATGCCTGCTCCTTTATTTGCTGCGCTGTATTGTTCAGCAACTATTAATGTACAAAAACCAGATGCTTTAGATGCTATTGCGCCAATGTTGTCAAACTGTGAGTCTGGAACAAAGAGTATGTTTGCTTTTGATATAGCACCAACACTAGAAAAGGTTTTAACTTCAATTTGTTGGCTACCTACCCGACGAGCAGATAAGGCATTAAGTTCAGCTATTAAAGCAGGTTCGTTACCAACAACACCTATAATAAAATTTCCCTCTTTCCCTTCAGGGCACCATTCAATTAATCGGGTAACCTGGTAGATAAAAGCGGTTTGAAGTTTCTCCTTTTGTGCATTTGCATCAATGCTTAAAAATAGTAAAAAAACCATTATAATAGCGGAAAGGCGACTAATAAATATTCTTGTTCTCATAATTTAAAAGATTATTCTACAATTATTATAATATTAAAATTTGATACAACATTAACTTGCACTATTCCAACCCTATTTAATCGTTAGGCCTTAATGCATTAGATATTTGAATTCTATAATTAAACAGCTTTTAGCCCTAAAGGTTACAAAAAACGGAATGATTTAGATCATTTACAACTTTTTTTAAAGTTTCCTAGAGTTATATCAAATACTATTCCTAAATCACCCTAAAATTTGCTAGTATATTGAATTGTAAAAACGCATTCAAAATCTGTATATTTGTGTTCAATTTAGTGAATAGATTTTTTACATATAAACCAATGATTTCCAGAATGAATATTACAATTTTCAATACACTTTCCAGAAAAAAAGAAGAGTTTAAACCAATAAACCCACCTCACGTAGGGTTATATGTTTGCGGGCCAACAGTATATGGCGATCCGCATTTAGGACATGCAAGGCCTGCAATTACTTTCGATTTGCTTTTTCGATTGCTAAAGTACCTCGATTATAAAGTTCGCTATGTTCGGAATATAACTGATGTGGGCCATTTAGAGAATGATGCCGACGAGGGAGAAGATAAAATTGCAAAAAAAGCAAGGTTAGAGGAACTTGAGCCAATGGAGATTGTGCAGTACTATACCTACCGATATCACGAGGCCATGAGAATGCTTAATGTTTTGCCCCCAAGCATTGAACCGCGAGCAAGCGGACACATTATTGAGCAGATTGAGTTGATAAAGAAAATTATTGACAACGGGTTTGGCTATGAGAGCAATGGATCAATCTATTTTGATGTTGAGAAATACCATAAAAAGCACAATTACGGCAAACTTTCGGGCCGTGTGCTTGATGACATGCTGGCCACTACCCGCGTTTTAGATGGACAGGAAGAGAAGCATAGCAGCTTTGATTTTGCCCTTTGGAAAAAGGCTAGCCCTGAGCATATTATGCGTTGGCCATCGCCCTGGAGCGATGGTTTCCCTGGCTGGCATGCCGAATGCTCTGCCATGAGTACTAAGTACTTAGGAGAACCCTTCGATATTCATGGGGGCGGAATGGATTTGCTGTTTCCTCATCATGAGTGTGAAATTGCGCAGAGTGTTGCCGCTAACGGCAAAGATGCTGTTAAGTACTGGATGCACAATAATATGATTACCATTAACGGACAAAAAATGGGTAAATCGCTTGGTAATTTCATTACCCTTGAAGAGCTTTTTACTGGCAGCCATAAACTGTTAGAGCAGTCCTATGGTCCAATGACCATTAGGTTTTTTATGCTTCAGGCACAATATCGTTCTACTCTCGATTTCTCAAATGAAGCCTTACAGGCTGCTGAAAAGGGATTAACTCGATTGCTTGCAGCAGGGAGGGCATTGTCAAAAATTAAGCCTTCGGAAAAATCGACAGTTGATGTGAGCAAGTTGAAAAACGAAGTTTTAGAAGCGCTTTGCGATGATTTAAATAGCCCTATTGCCATTGCAATCCTTTTCGACTGGGTTCGGAATATCAACTCGATGGTGGAGGGCAAAGAAAAGATAACCGAAGGTGATCTTAAAACTCTTGAATCAACCTTTAATACGATAGTAAAAGAGATACTTGGCTTGGTTGATAATCAGGACGAGGGTTCGAAACATGCCGAACTAACAGGTAAACTTATTGAAATGTTGCTGGAGATGCGCGTGCAGGCAAAAACCAATAAGGATTATGCCACATCGGATAAAATTCGCGATGAGCTGAATAAACTTGGAGTAAAGGTTATGGATACGAAAGATGGTTTTGATTGGGAAGTGTAGGACATCTTATGTAAACTTGGGAACGATTTTTGGGAATAACTACTAATTTTTCTATCTTATAGTTTTGATTAATAAATACATGTCCAAAAGTGTTTTACTGGGCATTAGGTAGAATTGAATAATTAATTAAACTTAAATTTATAATAAGATGAAAAAACTAGTTGTACTTACAGGGGCAGGTATATCGGCCGAGAGCGGAATTAGGACTTTCCGCGATATGGGAGGACTATGGGAAGAGTACGACGTGATGGAGGTTGCCAGTCCAGAGGGATGGCAAAAAGATCCTAAGTTGGTTACCCGTTTTTACAACGAGCGCCGCAGGGAACTTTTTAAGGTTGAACCAAACCGAGGTCATATTGAACTTGCTGAGGCCGAGAAAGAGTTTGATGTTCATATCATTACGCAGAATATTGATAACCTGCACGAGCGCGCTGGCAGCACAAAGGTAATGCACCTTCATGGCGAGTTAACCATTGCACGGTCAAGCGTTGACGAGGATTTGCTATATGATATTGGCAACAAGGATATTGAAATTGGTGATTTATGTGAGAAAGGTTCGCAGCTCCGACCCCATATTGTATGGTTTGGCGAGGCTGTGCCTTTGATTCCTGAGGCTGCTCGAATTGTGGCCCAAGCCGATATATTTGCCGTGGTGGGAACATCGCTTAACGTTTATCCTGCAGCAGGATTGTTGGATTCTGCTCCAAGGAATATCCCAATATTCCTAATCGATCCCAATGATGTATCGGTTCACTCTCGTTTTGATGTTACCTTTATTAAAGAACCATCATCAACAGGCGTTGCCAAGATGCTAGAGATGATTAGGGCAAAATAATTGGGAGGAGAAAAATTTAAAAGTTTGTTATGCATAAAACGCTACTTTTTCTGCTGCTTGCTTTTCTTCCTATTCTTGCTATCTCACAAAAATTTAGCGGAGGTGTTTTGGGTGGTATGGCTGCCACGCAGGTTGATGGTGATGGACTTGGGGGCTATCACAGGGTAGGAGCTGTTGCGGGTGTTTGGGTAAGCCGATCGTTTTCGAGAACCATATCGGTTCGAACAGAACTAAAGTTTGTACAGAAAGGGAGTTACAGAAATTTTACCGATGGATCAGGCGAAACAACCGGCGAGTATAGCCTAAGGCTTAACTATACCGAGATGCCGTTTCTATTCGAATATCACTTTAGGGATGATATAATTCCGTTTGGGGGACTTTCGTTTGGATACCTGTGGAAATCGATAGAGAAGAATAATGGGTACGAGAATCCAATTGAGGATGATACCCGGTTCCGTAAAGCAGAACTATCAGCACAGTTAGGTGTGGAATATGTGTTGAATAGGAACTTTAGTTTTTGCGCCACATTTTCCTACTCACTTCTGCCCGTTAGGAGGCATACAGGCGATATTTACTACTTTTGGGATTTCGATTTTGGCCAGTATAATAATGTGCTGCAGCTGTATTTACGGTATCATTTTTAGTTGCACAACTCTTGATTTTAGTACGCGATTAACTCCTGTTTTTAGCGTTTTAGCTTCCTATAATTTTATTTTTTAATATGATTTCCTATGCTCAGTTCTTGTATCAGTCTAACCTATAGGTGTTTAATTGTTATTCTTTTTGTTTTGCTTGGTTTTATAAAAACATCAGCAAATATTAACAAAGTAATAACTGTTGATAAAGTTGAAACTCAGTTTTTAAAGGATACTACACGATGTGAACCCACTATTCAGCAGAATAAAAACTTTAAAATCCGTTCCTCCTTTATTTTTGTCGATAATCCAGCCCGACTTTTCACAATGAGGCAGTTTAGGCAGAACTACCTTGGAACCTATTTGCTTGTTGCTAACAGTGCTTATGAAACATTTAAATTTTTACCAGCATCTTATTTTGTTTTGGGAGTTAGCACAATACTTGGCATGCCGCTCACACACGAAGAGGGGCATCGTTCTATACTTACATACAAAAATATCGGTTCAATTTCGCGACCATATTTCAACTCCAAAGGGGCAGCCTATGTACAGGGCGTTACCGACAATTCTTTGATCGAACTAAGGGATAATGATCTGCCTAATTACATCCGGTTACATACCGCTGGCCTTGAATCAGACTATATGCTTGCCCATAAAATTGAGTCGCACATGGTTTTTAGCCCCCATAACCAAAAGCTCTTGTATATTGAATATCTAATGCGAAAATTATCACTGTTACAATACTATTTAACTGGATTATTTAAGTATGATTTTGACCTTGTAGAGGAAACCGATGAGCTTAAACGAGATATTGTTGGACACGATGTTTACGGTGCAGTAAAGCATATACATAGACCTAATGCGGAGTTTAGCAGGTATATTAAATATGGTGACCTGACTAACGAAGAAAAGAGTATGATAAAACGCATAGGTTGGCGTTCGCTTTTTAACCTTGCTTCGCCTTTTCTGTTTTTTAAAAATGGGTTCTAAATTTCCCCAAATGTTAAGTACAACTTTTGCCTAGGGTACACTATGTCTCCATTTGGCGATTTTATTGACCAGTATATTTGGCTAAATATTAAAGAACAGAACTTCATGCTTTATTTCAGGCAACATCAGAATAAAGAAAATTGGTTTCCTGCTGCAGGTGTGGGCATTTATGATTTACCCCTTGGCAACAGGTTCCGTACCGATGCCAATATCCATGTATGGAATCAACCAAAAGAATTGTCTTTTAATGAAACTAGCGGTTTTTGGGGTGGAGCTTTCGATATCTCGTTAAGGTATTTAATTACTCCAAACTTTGGCGAACGACTAAAGAGAATATCGTTCGATATTGGTATTCTGGCTAAAACTAAGGGATTTATGCCCGAAGAGATGGAGATGGATAGATCAATTGGCGGGAGATTTGGAATTTCATTATACTATTAGGCGAAGTATTAAAAGATTTTTTATACTAATGTAAATAACAAAGTTACTTTATATGAAAAAGTTTCCGTTAAAGATTACAGGCATAAAATCATTAGATGTTTTTCTAAATATTCTTTTATTCCTAGTTGGCCTTTATACAATCAGCTATTTATTTGGTGTGGCTTATGGATTGATTAGTGCATTCTAATAATCGCAGCAGTTGCTTTCAGGAATCTAATCCACTCATTTTCTCTGTCTTTCTTGAATTAATCTTCTAATTTCTTTAGCGTCAGATTTCGAAAACTTTTTTCCAATGATTTCGGCACCACCGAATGTTTTTATTACTATGTCTGTACCCAAAAGGCTGGTATCAAGTTCTATGGATGAAATTTTGGATATTTGAACAGATATGGAGTCAACATTTATTAAATATTTATTCCTCCTTTTGTATGATACGGAATCACTATCAATTATTATTATGTCGGGAGTAAGTATTCGTCCGCCTCTGGTAATTGCCGATTTGAAAGTATAAGTTCCGTCTCCTTCGTTTTCAATAGTTTCTGAACTAATATTTTCAGCATAATTATTGCCCGAAAATTCTGCCAACTCAAGTTTTATAAGTAAATCAATAGAATTTTTATTAAACCCTAAATCTTTGCCTTTTTCCAGCAAAATTGAATACTCAGATGAGCTAATCTTGCCATCCTTTGTCATCTCAACAATAAGCTCTTTAAATATACTTTCCTTTGACATATATTAGATTATAATAGTTGTAAGTTAAACATTTTTGTGATAAACCTAGTTTCCCTTTTAGGGATGGTTACTGATAATTACTCAAACTGTTGATCGTGTTTTCCTAACTGGAGTTTTTGCTGAATATGAACCCGAGTAATCATGAACAATATCACTTATAGATAATTTTTACTCCACATTGAACTGTACTGTATATTTTGCTTCCGAGAAACCCATAAATATTCCGTATCCACCTTCGACATTTGAATAAATGGTTACCGGGTTGCTGTTGGCATCGTATTGGGTGTTTAACTTTATATGCCGGCTAAGCTCGTACCTGTAGTAATCTTCACTAATGGAGAAGATTGAAAAGGTTGCCGAATAATCAAAAGATGATTCTCTTAAAAGATGAAAGTACTGAACTGAAAACGTCTTTCCTTGCACCAGTTTATCCGAAAAAAATATTTCTCTACCAACTTGTTCAGAGAATAAATCTTTAAAATTTTCAAATAACGGATTATTAACTAATAGAAAATAATCATAGTAATTCGGACTACTAGAATTAACAGCTTTTGGTAATAAGTAGTAATTATTTCCGGGTAAATCCTGTATTAATAGATCGATATTAATAGATCGATATTCTTCTCCAATTTCTTTGATTTCAGTCTCATGCGATTGAATAGGAGTTGCATTAGGAATATAAGTTTCTGCACTAACCACATCATATTCCTTATATTTTGCTTTTATGGTGTAAACTTTACCCATATCTGCTATTTTTCTACTAATATAATAGTTTTCAACATATGGTTCACAATCAATTATAATCCTATTTTGAGAGACCAGAGTATCAAATGGGGCATTATCCTCAAACAGAACAACTGTAGCTTCATTTCCCGAAATAGTAGTGATTCTTCCATTACTATTAATGAAATCAGTACTGTAGCTTTCGCTTAGGGAAAGTACAATATAGGTACTATCGGGACAAACATATCCTGATAAGCAAAGTTTGGTTTCAGGATCGGTTAGTTTGTAATCCATAAAATCGTCCTCGGTACAGGATGTAAGAATTGTAAAAACTAAGAGTAAAAACAGATTGCTTCGCAAAGAATGCTTGCAATGTCTGTGTTTTATTGTCATCAATAGATTATACCCGAATTTTCGGGGCAGGTTTTCGCAACGGCGACTCAACCTTTTTAATGTTATCATATAATTAAAAATTAAGTGACAAACTCAAGTAAGGAATTACATCAAAAAGACTTGTCTTACCAATTCCCTCAACAGATTGGGTAATATAGTATGGGTTTTTTTGGGCGTAAGCATTGTAGGCACCAATGCTAAATTTATAGCCAACATGTTTTTTAAACTTTTCATAGTTTAAGCATATATCAAGCCGATGGTATGCAGGCATGCGTTTGTTATTCAGATTATCGTACTCAACAACTAGATAGTTTTGAGAAAAAGGATCGATATTGTAATATATTATGTTTGAAAGCGTAATCGCATAGCCCGTGGCGTACATCCAGTTGGCTCCCAATGAGAATTTCTTCCCCAACCTTTGCATGGCTGCAATGGCAAGGTTATGGGTTCGATCGTAGTTAAAAATAAATTCTCGCCCAAGATTTACTCCATCAAACTGACGGGTTGCCTTCGAAAGTGTATAAGAAATCCAGCCAGTAGTAGTTCCTGTTTCTTTTCTAACACAAAACTCCAATCCTTTAGATTTTCCATTGCCCACCTCAATCATTTCCTGCCAGTTGGTTTGGTTAAGTGCATAGCTGGCTCCCTCTTTGTATGTTATCAAGTTGTCCATTCTTTTTACAAATCCTTCAAGCGTTACCACAATGGCATCGCTGGGGCTGTAGGTTAGCCCAACTACAAATTCGTTGGAGATTGAAGGTACAACATTCTTTGTAGATGAAACCCACATATCCGAGGGTGCGCCCGATGATGTGTGCGAAAGCAGATGTAGGTTTTGTGAGATTCTGGCGTACGATGCTTTTACTGTAAGTTTATCAACAGCTAAGTAGCTAAGGCTTACCCGTGGCTGAAGCGATGAGTAGGTTTTCCCCTTCACAAAGTATGTATCAAAACGTAGTCCAGCATTTAGCATTAGCCTATCGGTTGGTTTATACGTATCGGAGATGTAAAGTGAAGTCTGATGAATTATATCGTTGAAACGATAGGTAGTATCTATATTATACTGGGTGTTGCTCGAAATGCTGTTAAATGCGCTAACCTCCGGGCTAATATCCTGCCTTAGGAACTGTGCACCAAACTTTAACGTATGATTTTTAAACCCGTAATCGAAATCTGTTTTAAGCGAAACATCTTCAATGCTCGTTCGGCTGGTTAGGCTGTTGCTCGATATTACATTCCCTTCCTTGTCCTTATCAGTTGTGCCTTTTGTCGTGGAGTATTTGTAGCCCGAGTAGTAGAGCATAAAGTTTCCGTAGAGGTTTCTGCTAAAAACATGGTTAAAACGAACCGATCCTCCTTTATTTCCAAAACCAAAAGAGTGATCTTGTAAAACCGAACCTTGTGGACTGTAATTATCCTTGCCGTTGTAAAGCGTAATAAATAGGCGACTACGGTTGGTGAAAGTATGGTTTACCTTGGCATTAATATCGTAGAAGTTGTACTTATCGAGCCTAACATCTGCGCTGGCCAAATACATTCCTGAAAAACCAATAACACCCTGACTTAACATTTCTGGTAGAATATCGAGTATAGATCGCCGTCCCGTAATTAGGAAAGATGTTTTTCCTTTAATAATTGGGCCTTCAAAAAGAAACTTGGAAGAGAAAGTTCCTAGCATCACCTCGCCCGAAAAGCGTTGGTTGTTTCCCTCTCGCATGGTTATGTCTAAAACCGATGAGAGTCGCCCCCCGTGCTGCGCTGGCATACCGCCTTTGTAAAAGTTTACACCGTTTATGGCGTCGGAGTTAAAAACCGAGAACATGCCAAACATGTGGTAGGCGTTGTAAATGGGAGTTCCATCAATCAGAATTAGGTTTTGGTCGCTACCCCCGCCACGCACAAAGTAGCCACTGGTGGCCTCGGAGCCCATGGCAACTCCTGGTAGAAGTTGGATGGTTCGGGTAATATCCGTTTCGCCCAAAATGGAGGGTAGCGTTCTTACTGTTTGCGCAGATATACGCTCGAGCGAGGTTTGTGGAGCAAACCTACGGTAGCTGTAGTCCGATTTAACAACTACCTCATCGAGCTGATTCTTCGGGTTAAGTATAATATTTACCAGTGTATCTGGACCACAAACTTTAATTGTTTTTGGAGAGTAGCCAACGTAGCTTACCTGCAATAATTTGGTTTCAATCGGTAATTCAATCCGAAAAAAAACCGTAGTTATTGGTTGCCGTTCCAACTTTTTGGATTGGATCAATAATGTTTGCCCCAATCAGCACCTCGTTGCTGGTTGAATCCTTTACAAAACCAGAGCAAAATCTGGTGGTTTGGGCGAAAGAGGAGTAAGTAGAAATAAAAACAAACAGTATTAAGAGTCTTTTTTTCATGTAGTTACTTGTTTTGTTTTATAAAATGTGCAAATCATTTCATTATAAAAACAAGTTGTGCTATACGCATAAATTTAGGGAATGCTAAAAAAATTAAACCCTTATAATTTAGCAAATAGCACAACTTGCCAAAATTATATGTATTTTAAACACATAGAAATTTTCTAACAAAAATTTATTTTTTGTAACATAAAAAAATCCACTTTCCTCCAGCACCCTTATTCAAATCAGTTGGTATTAATGTCCAATCTTCATAAGCAGATAAAGAATGTGTAGATGAGATAATAAGTATATCTTTTATTGGGGTAAAATAATCAGGAGGAGTCCAAATAGGTCCATGATTATTTATGTAGGAGGTTACACTTTCTTCTCTACAGCCTTCGATTTTAATATAATGCCCACCCGCTCCATTGTTTAAGTCGGTCCAAAGTCCTCCTGGGTTAAATCTCATCCCCTGCTTTTCCATGTAAGGTTGTTAAACAGATAATATTTGTGCACAACAATTATTAAGCACATTTAAGTATGTTAATGCCAATCCTCCTAATAGAGTTTTCTTATAATATAAATAAATCCAATATCCCCCTGCTCCTTCATTTAAATCAACTGGAATTTTAGTATAGCCTAACATTTCAGGTGGTGCGTTGTTATTATCTCTTACTGATGTCATTAAATTGTAAATATATCCCGATCCTGAAGAATTGCCTGTAGCCCTTAATGAGTAATCTTCTGATGAAAAAAGCAAAGTAATTTCATCCTTGCGACTTACATTGGGTTTGTTTCTAAATATACCCTTGGGAATGGTGTCCCCTTTAGCAAGTTCAAAGAAATCGACATAGTTAATTCCATCCTCATTATTTTTATTAATTTGTTCCTTTTCACATCCAGTGTTAAAAACCACTAAAAAACCACTTAAAGCTAATAGTTTAAGCGTAATTATTAAACATTTTGTTTTCATTTTCGTTTTATTAATGTTAAACTTCTGTTTAGCTCCTCACCCCAACGTTGATTTAGCGGTCACACTAGGGGTGGGGTTTTTTGTGTTGTTTTGATTGAGGGAGATTAACAGTACAAACACCAAACTCCCGACAAACTCTCTGACTTATAAGACAAAGAATTCATGCTAACAATTTTAGGCTTACTTCATAGGCATAACCTTTTTTATGGTTGTTTAGTTGGTTGATTTTTATTTATTTGTGATACAATTATTATAATATTGCAGTCTTTAACAATTATCAGATTACAATAATTGACTCCTATTGATCTGACAATCTACAAGTATAAAAGTAATAAAAAATACCCCCCCCCTTTTTATCGTGTGTTGTATAACACAAATCGCAATTGATCCAAAATGAAGACAATAGTAAAAATGAAAATTGCAATAACTTTTTGTAATGAAAAAGAAAAAACCACAGTGCTGGATTTAAAGAGAAATAGTTTTAGAAGCCCTGCATGGAAGAGAAACCAATCAATAAATAGGCAAACCATATGAATTATGCTCCAACCAGATTTCTACTTGGATAAGCTAGCTTCTAATAAAAGAAATCAATGCTCTAATGGTTTGTGGAGTTCCCTTTCTAACCAGTCTTCTGCTAATCAGGTTTTCTGAAAAGGAATATTATGGAGAGTAGTAATGCAATGCCAATGATATATTTACCTTTAGGGTATACTGCAATAAACTTAACATGTTTAATTGCAGTGACATACAAGAGTATATGTGGAATAATTTAAAGCATTAAAATTTTTGATTTTCAATCCCATAAACTCTTTTGCTTCACTGATATTTGTATTTAGCAGAACAAATAAACTGGATGCATTAATGGGGCCTTTTAGAATTAACAAATGGCATAGATTAACGAATCCACCAATAAAAAAAACAGTGACAGCAGTTCTATAAATGGCCTTCTTTTTTGTTAGCAGATAGGGTAAGGTAAATAAAGGAATCCATGAACATAGTATTATCAACTCACGATAATCGTAAATGCTATAATTGACAAATAATGAGACTATTTGCACAAACAGAATCATTGTTAAAAGGAGTGGGGGATATATTTGCCTGCGTTTGAGCCCAGCATACATTGAATTAATTCTCTTTAACAAGGCATTTCTTCAATATTTTCGAGTCGTAAAGGCTTTTTTATAATTTTTCTTTATCAAAATATATCACCAAAGCATAGAAGGCACAAGTCATTGAGAATAAAGTTTCCCTTATCTCGTTAGCGCTGTTATTGTGGGCAGGGAAATGATGATTATAGGTTGTATGGACTAATAGTAGAGCTAAAGCAACTATGCCAGTAAAAGCTGATACAAAAAACTCACCGTATCGTTTGGTGTATAGCCCCCTTGCGGCAATAACAAAAATTGGAAGGTATAATAGATGATAAAAATCTAATGCTACTTGATTGTATTGATGATAAAACGGAATTAAGGCAAAAGCCAAAGTTAAATATACATCGGGGAGTTTAATACCCCACAACCTATTCTTTTTAGTAAATAGCATTATTGTAGAGAAAAAAACGAATAGAATAACCGCTTTTTCTACTAATCTATCAAAAAACTTCTTATCTATGTTGTGAAAATTAAACTCATCTTGATCATTAATTATTTTTAATTTCTCCTGTGTTTCAAAGCCTATTATTCTTTGTCCCCAGCTTATCTCCTCAAATGCAGTAATTATAAAAACAATCCCAGCAAACAACAGAAATGCTCCTAGCAATCGTTCACTCTTCTTTAGCTGATTAAATGCCGTAAGACAAATCATAATTCCAGTAACCAAAAGGAACAGGGAACCAAGGTACTCAACAAATCGATCCTCGTATGATATTTCTGCATATAAAGATTTTTTATACACAAGAATAAGACTAAAGGTGATATAGCTTAAAATAAGCAAGAAATAGAATAATATTGTTGCCCGGTTCTGCTTAATCATAATATTCAATGTCAGAAGAAAAATCCATTCAGAGTATAGATTTTTCAGGTTAGGTTTAGTTTTGTTCTTTTTTAATGAGTAATAAACAGTGTTTAATTAATTTCATGTTTATTAAAAAGTCTATTACATCCCCATTTACTCTTTCTTACCCTAAAATTCTAACTGCCGCATGCAACCTTTTTACCGTTTCTTCTTTTCCCAACAGCTCACAAATATCAGCAACACCCGGACCTTTCGATTCGCCAACAAGGCTTAACCTTATGGCGTTCATCACTTTTCCCATTCCGTGTCCTTTGTCGTTTATGTAGCCTTTAATGGTTGTATCAATCGCTTGTGTATTGTAGGGCTCTACTGTTTTAATTATATTGGCAACCTCGCTCATGATTGAAGGGGTTTCCTCGTTCCAAAACTTGCTCACCGTTTTTTCGTCGTAGGCTGTTGGACTCTCAAAAAAGAAGGATGCCTGATCCCATAGGTCATCAATAAGGTTAGCTCGTTCTTTCACAAGACCCACAATTTTCTCAACCTTATCTATTTCAAAATTAATTCCCTTGGATTGGAGTATTGTGGCAAACTGTTTTGCAATTTTTCCATTGGGTTCATTTACAAGATATTGGTGGTTGAACCACTTTGCTTTCTCTGGGTCAAACCGTGCCCCCGATTTGTTTACCCGTTCAAATGAGAAGAGGTTAATTAGCTCGTCCATGCTAAAAATTTCCTGCTCAGTACCGGGGTTCCACCCTAGCATTGCAAGCAGATTAACGAATGCTTCGGGAATGTAGCCATCCTCACGGTATCCACGTGATAGCTCGCCTTCGGGCGATTTCCACTCAAGCGGAAAAACAGGGAAACCCAATTTGTCACCATCGCGCTTGCTTAGCTTGCCGTTACCGCTGGGTTTTAGCAAAAGCGGAAGGTGTGCAAATTGTGGCATTTTATCGGTCCATCCAAAGGCACGGTAAAGCATAAAGTGGAGTGGGAGCGAGGGCAACCACTCTTCGCCACGGATAACGTGGGATATTTTCATTAGGTAATCGTCGGTAATATTGGCCAGGTGATAGGTTGGGAGCATATCGGAACTTTTAAACAGTACCTTATCATCAAGCGTTGATGTATTCACCTTTATCTCTCCCCTAATAATATCCTGCATTACCACCTCCTCGTCCTGGGGCATCTTGAACCTAATCACCCATTGTTCCCCATTCTCTATTCTTTTTGAAACCTCGTCAGCGCTAAGGGTAAGTGAGTTGCAGAGTGTTGCCCGTATTTTAGAACCATAGGTAAAGGCCTCGCCCTTAGCCTCAGCATCTTTTCTAAGTGTATCAAGCTCTTCGGCAGTATCAAATGCATAGTATGCGTTGCCCGAGTCAACCAGCATATCGGCATATTGCTTGTAAATTGCTTTACGCTCACTTTGTTTGTATGGGCCAAATGGACCACCTTGTTGTACCCCTTCATCAATCTGAATACCGCACCAATTGAGCGATTCGTTAATGTATTCTTCTGCTCCGGGCACAAAGCGCTGCGAGTCGGTATCCTCAATTCTGAGGATAAATTTACCGCCATGCTTGCGGGCAAAAAAGTAGTTGAATAGTGCAGTGCGAACACCGCCAATATGTAGTGGCCCAGTTGGGCTGGGGGCAAATCGTACCCTAACGTTTGTTTGGCTCATGCTTAAATTGATTTCAAAATTTTTGCAAAGATAGCAAACGTGTTGTTATGTAGAAACAGATTGATTGGTAAACGCTTTGAGGGATATGCTATTTGCTGTATTTTGAATATATTTAGTTTGAAGATGCTTTAGGGATGATTTCTTGCTTAACTTGCATTGTCTTTTTACGATTTGCTATTTCATTATAACTTATGGGAAAACAAACAGATGATATTCTCAGGTTTAACCAACTTTTAACCGAAAAAACGCTACCCTATTTAAAGCGCTTTATCGACGAGAGGTTAAAGGACGAGAAACGTTGGATAGAGGCAAGGCAAAAGCGCTATACCAAATTGGTGCAAGCCAAAGATTCATCTGATGAGATGGCTCATAAGGTGCTGTTGCAGAAGGAGTATAAACAGGAACTATTGGACTTGCTTAATAAGGCCCAAAAGCAAGTTGATAATGATAAGGATGAATTAATTAAGGAGTTACATAGACTTGTTAAGGAGGATACTGCAAGTTTAATCCATACCATTAGGGTTAAAGAGGTGGCACTGCCTTACACATTGGCCATTAAGGACAATCCAATTAAATCCATAAGAAAAATTTGGTCAAACACTGCGCTTTTCTTCAAGCGCAAGGGGGTAGCATTTGTCAATTGGGCACAAAGAGTTTTTTTTAGAAAGGTTGCGAATAGAGAAGTTTTAAAGTACCGAAGAGTACCATACCGCAACATGTGCAGGTATTTCCTAAACGTTTCTCTTGTTGAGCAATTTTTGCCGGTTTTCGACACAGTTTTTAAAGGCTATAGCAATACCCTACTTAGACTTTGGGAGGGTGATAACGAACTTGACGAACAGTTCCATAAACTGCTTTATGGTGATAAGCCAGAAAGGGAGAAAGAAGAAGTTGAACGAACTGCTTCTCTATTTAATACGGCATTGGAGAGTAATCATCAGAATAAACTCGAGATAGATGAAAAGCTTAAGTCTCTGGTTGAATTAATTACCGGTGATTTTGCTAAAGCCATTGCCAAGGTTGATACCATTGAGATGCCCCGTGGGTTTTATAGACATGCAAATATTGAAAGAAGGAAAACCGAACTATTTTTACAGTCAGCACAGAATTTTGCTTTTTGGCAGAACACCCATCGAACCCTAATTGACGATTGGATGCTCGATGTTGATGTAACGTTACTTTACTATTCTGTTTACGATGAGTTCAACTTACTATATGATAATGTAGGAAATTTCTCAACCAATAATCTTGCAAAACTATTTGCTCAAGTAAAAGGTTTGCTATCGAAAATAATCTCTAGCGTAAGCGCCGATAAGAAGTCGAAAAAAGATATGCTTGCTATTGTGCATCAGGCACAGGGTAAACTATCGACAGAATTAACCGACAAGTTACTTGCTAAAGGAATTGAAATGCTTACGCATTGTTTTGCAGATGATTTTAACCACCTAAGCAATAGGATAAATAGTCTTACAAACGATATTTCAGATCATAGGTCATTCCTGAGGTATAAGGATTATGAAAAGGCTACAAGTACTTCCGAAATTAAAAGTATTTCGCCACGAGAATTGCTGGGTTTCGAAGCGTTACCCAAGTTTAACGTTCGGATAGGCGAAATATGGCAAAAGGTTAGTAAGCAGCTAGAACGAGCACGGATGAACTTAGTTGCCCTTGGTACGGTTTGCGATTTTAGCGTTGAGTCGGCATTGCTCCAGCTTAACAGCAAACAGGGTACTGCCAGCAAGGCTCGTGCAACAGTTGTTGATGGTTTTGAAAGAGCGCTTTCGCACCTTGCAAAGGTAGAGGAGACAATTCAGGCGATTCAAAATCTTTTAGCCAAGGATTTTGGCGAAACCATAAACACCTTCAATAACGATATTTTGAAGCTCAGGAACACGGAGAATATCATTGAGCTTAACCTGAAGATTGCCAAAATTAAGGCGATTGAGCGTACCAAAGAGTTAAGAAAAAAATTAGTGATTATTGCTAAACGCAATTATTTATTGATCAGGTACTACTACAAAAGAACTATCCTCCTCATAAACAGAAGGCTTAAGCGCGTTAAGAAAAGATTAGGGGTAGGTGAAGATGTTCGGAAAGTGTCGTTCGAAATATCAGAGTTTATAGGCGATACGCAGCAGTCGTTAAAGGGCTTGCCCTTTGTTTATCAGCGTTTGTTTAGATTAAGCCCAACAAACGAAGAGCGTTTTTTTGTGAATAGGGAGAAGGAGTTGGGATTGCTTAGACAATCCTATAAAGATTGGGTTAAGGATAGGTTTATTACCATAGCAATTATTGGCGATAAGGGCAGTGGCGTAACATCTCTGGTAAATATGTTCCTAAATAATTTGGAGCAAAAAGAGCAAGTAACCCTTACTAAACTGAGCTACAAGATTTATACACCAGAGGCTTATTACAGTTTTTTTAGCGAGATGTTTGGTGCAGAGAAATTTAATAGTAATGATGAGATAATTGACTTTTTAAACAACGGCGATTCATCCCGAATAGTGATAATTGAAAACCTGCAGCATATGTTCCTTAAGCAGGTGCATGGGTTTGATTGTATGAATCTGCTGTTCGATTTGATGGCCAATACCATGAAAAAGGTACTGTGGATTGGTATATATACGCAGCATTCGTGGCAGTATTTAGATAAGACTATTGCTGTTTCTAACTACTTTACCTCCGAAGTGTTTATTGAACAATTGCATGAGGCTACCATTGAAGAGATAATCTATAAGCGCAATGCGCTAAGTGGATTTCAAATCAATTTTTTGCCCGACGTAGAAAGTAAGCGTAGCAAAGTTTTTAAACAGTTAGAGTTTGAGGAGCAGCAGAATCATCTTCAGAAGCGATTTTTTACCATACTCAAAAAACTGTCTAATGGTAACATTTCGCTGGCAATGCTTTACTGGCTTCGCTCAATAAAAAAGGTAAGCGACGATACCATTGATGTTATCCCCATAAGTGAGGTTGATTTCTCGTTTATTAAGAAGCTAAGTAGCGATGAACTCTTTTCGCTGCAGGCGCTAATTCTTCACGATGGTTTATGTTTCGACGATTTTTCGAAGGTAATGGGTAAGCCAATTGGCGTTTGCCGGAATATACTTAACCCGATGCTCGAAAAAGGGTTACTCATAAGGCCACATCAAAAATTTAATATCAACCCAATTATTTTTAAGCCAGTTTCCGATTACCTCTCGATGAGAAATTTTGTGAACTAAAACTTGAATAAGCAATGAAAAGGATAGCACTATTTGCAATTATTTTTGGTTTTGGGATATCATTCGCATCTGCTCAAAATCCTTTAGATACTACTGTTCAATTGAACAACAGCAGGCTTGATAGTATGCAGATAGCCGATTCTTCTGTTGTTAAAGTCTCAAATGCTAAAAGCCTTGAAGAACAACTAGTAAAAACGCCAGCTGAGGTTTTCGATGCCTTTTCGTTCTCAAAAATATTTTGGACGCTTATACTGTTAGGCCTGGGTTACTTTATTATAAATCTGATTATTCGGCTACTTCAGGTTATGGCCGAGCGAACCTCAAAATATCGAATAAAGATTAAAAGCCTTATCCCCATTGTGCGTATTACGATTTGGGGTGTAGTGATTTTTGCCATACTGAAGGGAATTTATAATCCGCCGCTCGAAACGCTTATTGCCATGGGGGCATCAATTACTATTGCCGTGGGTTTGGCCGCTCAGGATTTACTTAAAAACGTGTTTGGTGGGCTTATGCTCCTGTTCGATCGCCCTTTTCAGGTTGGCGACAAAATTGAAACAGGGAAACACTATGGCGAAGTGCTTCAGATAGGGTTAAGAGCAACCCGAATAGTTACCCCCGACGATTCTGTTGTTTCCATTCCAAACATGGAGCTAATGAATTCGGCCGTATCCAATGCAAACTCCGGTGAACTTAATTGCCAAGTAGTTGCAGAGATTTATCTGCCCATTGACGTTGATACCCAAAAGGCTAGAAAAACTGCTTTAGAAGCGGCTCAAGTCTCCCGATTTATCTACCTTAATAAGCCCATTGTTGTTCTTTTTGCCAATGAGGTTAATGCGCAAAGATCTTACCTCAAAATGAAGGTTAAAGCCTATGTAATGGATATTCGCTTTGAGTTTCAGTTTAAGAGTGATATGACAGAGATTATTGTTAGAGAACTCCTGCGTGAAGGAGTTATTTCAAAAGAGTATGTTATATGATGTTATTGTGTTTATCTGTTAATCCTATGTAATTTAGTTGTTGTTGAGCATTGATTTTACTTTTTTAATGATGCCTTACTAAAGATGTATAGAGGTATTTCTGCATTAAACTTAATTTCTAAAACTACAAAGTCTGTCCCTTTGCCATCTTTTAGCATATCCTTATAGTTTATTTTGGTAGGGTACCATCTGCCATCGATTTTCTTTACATCTTTCAGTTCTGTTTTCTTTAGTAGCTGTCCGCTTTTGGCATACAGCTCCTCACGCAGGGGCACGTAACGTTCAGTATCTACCCACACCTTGCGGCTATCGTAACTGGCATCATCTACCTTCGCGTTCAGTTGAAGAACCCATGTTTTCCGACCATCAATAATTTCTTCACCAACCACTTTTGCATTGTACATCTCGGTTAACTTTCGGTTCTCCATCATATCTTCGTACGAAAGGTCCGAACCCATAACAGATTGCTTTAGCATATGACCCGATAGCTGAATGGTACGGTCGGTTGATGGGGAATAAATCCATAAATTATTTTCCAATTTGAGCATCTTTGTTCCCTTTTCGCGTTCGGGAGCAAGGTATTCGGAGAAAGATTTACTATTGCCCTCTGCGTAACCAATGGAAGTTATGGTACGGCTGTTCCTACGACCATAGATAATCATGTCTGATTTGATGATGCTTGTTTTCGAGTTGATATTTGCATCTACCTTATTTAGGATAGCGATAGCATGCTGCGCCTGTATTTGTTTTACGGACAGAACCGATAGCAGTAAAATAATAAGATGTTTCATAATTTATGTTTTAGCTGATTAATAATTATACTTCTAATTCTTTAAACAGGGTTGCTGTTTCTCGCTTGTAAATGCCAATACCAGCAAGCATATTACCAATAACCATGGCAATAACTCCCGGAATAAAACCAATGTAAAGCAACTGGGGTGTGAATTTCGATTTTAAAACCGAAGGCATCATCATGGTTGCATCTTTCAGCATTCCACTAATGTCGATACCATAGGTTTGCATTAGTAGTGTGACGGTAACACCTAATGCAGTACCAACAACAGAACCAATTATACCAATTAGCAACGCTTCGTAAATCATGGTTTTATAAATGTGTCCTTTTTCTTCGCCCAGTGCCAGACGTATGCCAAACTCTTGGTATCTACGTAAACCACCAATCAAACCTGTATTCCATAGCACAATTGACATGATTAGTATAAAAATAAAGACAAACATACCTGCTACGGAATCTACCAAACCGAGGTACATACCCATTGCACTATTGTCTGCCAAAGTTTTCATAATTGGTGCAAATTCATCGGTATCAATAGCATATTTGGCATTGAAAGCTACTTTTGTTTCCACCGCGTGTTCCTGCATAAATATTTCGTCTTTGTAAAAGCCTAATATCTCTCCAGTACCATCTTCCATGTCGAGTATTTGTTGTGCATCAGTAAAGTCGATAAGAACGGTACCCTTATCCATTGCCGATGAACCAAAACGAACAGTGCCACTTACTTTAAATACCGAAAAAGCCATGCTGCCATTCATTGTACTTCCCATAAAAGTGAGTTCATCGCCAACTTTTACACCCAACTTATTGGCAAATTCGTAACCCAGAAGAGCTTCACCGCTTTTTTCAGGAATTTTTCCACTTAGCAAAGAGTTTTCAAGATTCATTCGCGCTACTTCGCCACTACTTTTCGAAAACAATTCGATGGCCATTCCCATGGCAGGCCCTTGTCCTTTTGATGTGTTATTTTCGCCTGGAGCGTCAATAATTCCACCGAAATTTATGCGATTCACCCATTTGTAATCGGGGAAATCGGCATTTAGCTCTTCATGTAATTCGTAAATACCTAACAAGGCAAGGTCGTTTGGCATTTGGTCAACATTGTCGGCATAAGCCTTTGACATTACCTTTACATGCCCCGTTTGAAAACGCGCAGTTTGTTCAACCATATCGCCCAACATACCGCTTAAATACCCACTAAGTGCAATGGTGAGAAATACCCCAAGAGCAACTACAATTACGGGTAGGAGACTTCTGTTCTTGTCTCTTAAAATTGCTTTAAATATAAATTTTATCATTTTTCTTATTTATTAAGTGAAAAGAGTGCCTAAAGTTTAAAGTTATTGAGTGCCTAAAGTTTAAAGTTATTGAGTGCCTAAAGTTTAAAGTTATTGAGTGCCTAAAGTTTAAAGTTATTGAGTGCCTAAAGTTTAAAGTTATTGAGTGCCTAAAGTTTAAAGTTATTAAGTGCCTAAAGTTTAAAGTTATTAAGTGCCTAAAGTTGTTGAGTTCCGTAACTTTCAACTCGAAACTTTTAACTTTTTAACTCATTTTCCCTTTTAATGCATCAACCGTATTCATTTTGGATATTTTTCGAGCGGGTAGAAAACTTACCAGCGTTGCCGAGAATACCAAAAGCAAAAGTGTTCCTATTATTAGGGGAATCCCAAAAGATGGATAAACTATACGTGCCATACGTGCTCCTACTTCATCACCTAAATTACCTAAATTAATACCATGGCTTGAGGTGTAGTAAAATAATGGAGTTCCAACAATTAAACCTACAAGTCCTGCAAAAATACTGTACATACCACCTTCAACGGTAAATATTTTCAGTACCTGATATTTGGTCATTCCAAGTGCAATGTAGGTTCCAATTTCTCTTTGTCTCCTAAATATTGAAAGAACCTGTGTATCGAAAATAGCCAGTAAGCCAATAGCTAAAAGCACTAAATAAATAACCACTGAGCCTATGCGTTCTGCCTGAACAGCTGAATCGAAGTCTTTTAGCAACATTGATAGATTTTGAAATTTCCAGCCAGCTTTTTTATTCGGCACATAATTCTCATTTGCGATAAATAAAGTAGCCTCATCTTCAAGCCCTGTTAGTTCTCTTAATTTTTTTAATGACATCCAAACCTGACCAACATCAATGGTAGGAACATCCGAGTCAAAAACTCCTGCGATGGTAATACTTGTTGCATCGTAAGTGCCATTTTTATCTCTCCATCGAAGCAAAACATTATCACCCAATTTAATTTTTGACGCTTCAGCCATGCGTTTACCAATAAGAACGGGTAAAGCAGCATCGCTTTTAGCCAGCAATTTAATGGGCAAGTTTATTACGTCTTGATTTATTGGAATACCCTTAATTAATATCGGATTCATTCTACCGTTTGGGTACAAAGTTGCTTGTTGAATTAAAACTGGTGTTAGATTCTCGCTTTCCACTTCAGATAAACTTCCGTGTGCATCTTGTACTGTAAAAACATCGTATGGGTCATAGTTGGCATGAAATAATTGCCCCTGTGCAAATTCATAATTCACAGCATCTAAGCGCCCCTGTTTTTGCCAGCCGTTTATAAAGCCATTGTAAAATACAATTACAATAAAGCAGAAAGCCAATACACTTACATTGAGCCAAGTTCTTAATCCTGCACCAATAAGGTTCTTAAATGCCATTTTGAATGCTATTCTCATTTATTTAAGTTAAAAGTGTCTAAAGTTAAAAAGTGTCTAAAGTTAAAAAGTGTCTAAAGTTAAAAAGTGTCTAAAGTTATAAAGTGACTAAAGTTATAAAGTGACTAAAGTTATAAAGTGTCTAAAGTTATAAAGTGACTAAAGTTGATGAGTTTTATAGTTTAAATATTAGTTGGTTGTTCTCTTTTTCTCATTCAAGCCCTTGCTAATTGATGTGAAAATCGCCAATATCTCTTTGGCTTCTTTCATGGTTGTTTTTATTAGTTCCAACGGAAGCCATTGCATCTCTTCAATTATTTCGAGCCAATAAAGGGTTTCGCTTGCTTCTCCTTCTGATATTTTAATTTTATACTTGAAGTCGGCCTTACTTTTTGCCCGATTTGCTTCACGATAATTGGCTCCTATACTTGTTCCTGACTTCGAGATTTGATTTCTTATTACTCTCCCTTCGTAGGATGCGGGTAGCTGGGCTGATAGTTTTAAAATATCAATGGCAAATTGCTTTGTGCGAGACTCGAATTGTATGCTGAAAGTTTTATTATCCATTGGTTTAGGTTTTGAGTGACTAAAGATGTAAGTGAGAAGTGACTAAAGTTATAAAGTGCCTAGAGTGTTAAGTTTAAAGTGCCTAAAGTTGTAAGTGATTAGAGTGCCTAAAGTTTCAAGTTACTAAGTGCCTAAAGTTTCAAGTTACTAAGTGCCTAAAGTTTCAAGTTACTAAGTGTCTAAAGCTATGTGAGTATTCCATTATTGTATTTTATCCTTTGTTTTTTGTTTTTGTCTTTTAACTTGCCACTTTTAATTTTTCACTCTCTCAACTCACCTTCCCTTTCAAGGCTTCAACCGGATTCATACGGGCAATTTTACGGGCTGGTAAAAAACTAACGATTGTTGCCGATAAAATAACTACGAGTATTGTCCCTAAAATTAAACCCATACCATAAACAGGATATATTTTTTCAGCAATGATAATTCCCATGTCTCCTCCATCGGCACCAAATGAAATTCCTATTTTTGTCAAATACCACATTAAGGGTATGCCATAAATTGCTCCCAGTACGGTTGCAAATACGCTATACATTGCGCCTTCGGCGGTAAACATGCGTACTACTTGCCAGCGGGTCATACCCAATGCAATATAGGTGCCTATTTCTTTTTGTCTTCTAAAAATTGAAAGCACTTGGGTGTCGAAAATAGCCAATAAGCCCAGTGTCATTAGTATTATGTAAAAAATACTACCTCCAACTTTTTTTGCATTTATTAGTTTTGTTTGTTCACGCATTAGGTATTCCTGGTCTTCAAATCGCCAACCTAAATTTGCTGCGTTTTGATATTGCTCGCTGGCAACAAAATAGGTTGTTCTATTTTCCAGCAAGGTCAGTTCACGAAGTTTGTCAATCGACATCCAAATTTGTCCACCATCAACAAAAGGCACAATGGTTTCAAAAATACCAGCAACCGTAACTGTTGCTGCATCATAAGTACCATTCTTATCTCGCCAACGTAAAATAAATTCATCGCCAATTTTAACTTTTGCCGATTCAGCCATACGCTTTCCAATAATTATCGGAATTTCTGCTTTACTATCTTTTAAAAGTTGGGTTGGCAGTTTTAAAACATCCTGATTTGGCTCAATTCCTTTAATGAGAATTGACATCATTCTACCATTAGGGTATAAATTCCCTTGTCGTATTAATATAGGAGTCAGGTTTTTTTGACTTGTAAGTGCTAATTCTCCATGTCCATCTTGAATTGAAAATGCATCATAGCTGTCATAGTTTTCACTGACTAAATGTCCATATCCATATTCCCAGTTTATGCCATCAATTTTGGCTTGTTCGTTCCAACCGTCAATTAAACCGTTATAGAAAATAATCACTACAAAAGCAAATGACAGTACTCCTGCATTGAGCCAAGTCCGTAGACCTGCCCCCATAAGGTTTTTGTATGCTAAATGAAATGCTTTTCCCATTTATTAAAGAGTTTAAAGTGAAAAAAGTGCTTGAAGAGTCAAGTTATAAAGAGACTAAAGTGTTAAGTTGTATAGTGCCTAAAGTGTCAAGTTATAAAGTGCCTGAAGTTGTAACTCATTAACTTGTAACTTATCACTTGCCACTCATTAGCTAACTGTTTTTGCTGTTACTATTTCATCTTTTGCTACTTTTCCGTCCTCCAAATGAATTAAGCGGTTCATGTAAGCCATTACCTTTTCGTCGTGGGTTGAAAAAAGGAAAGTTGTTTTAAGTTCCTCGTTAAGTTTTTTCATCATTTTCAGAATAATATGCGCATTCTTGGCATCGAGGTTGGCCGTTGGCTCATCGGCAAGCACTAAATCAGGTAGCTTTACCATAGCACGTGCAATAGCTACACGCTGACCCTCACCACCCGATAATTTCGATGGTTTTTTATTCGCCATATTTTCTAATCCTACCCATTCCAATGCTTCCATAACTGCTTTTTTTCGCTCGGCTGCGGAGCGGTTCTGAAGAATCAGAGCAAATTCAACATTCTCGAATACGGTATACACAGGCAACAGGTTATAAACCTGAAAAATGAAGCCAATGTGCAAGTTGCGCAGTTGAGCCGCTTGTTTGTGGGAAAGTTTTGAAATTTGCTGACCCATTACAGTTGCTGTTCCTTCTGTTGGAGAATCTAGTGAACCAATAATGTTCAGTAATGTAGTTTTACCCGAACCGCTGGGCCCCACAATGCCTGAAAATTCTCCTTTATCAAACGTTATGTTGATATCGCTAAGGGCTGTAAATTCGCCATCACCAACAGGGAAGCGCTTAACCAATTTTTCGAGTACAATAATTTGTTCTGACATAATTAAGTTATTTTAATGATTATACACTAGCATTAATCGGATACCCGGTCCGGAGAAAGAATTCTCAAGCTGAGTAGTGCCCATTCCCGATTGACTATCGGGGTTGTAGTAGGCCATTATATAGCCTGTAAATCTTTTGAATTGATGTTCGTAATTAATAAAGAATGAGAAATCTTTTGATTCCCATGCGTAGTAAGCCATAGCGCTTAAATTGTCGAAGAAACCAAGAGGATAAGCAATTGAAGTGGCTGTAACATTGGAGGTGTTACCAAAAGCAAAGGCCTTTTCATCGTAGGTTGACAGTAAGTTTTCCAGAGTAACATTTAACCCGCTTCCTATCCCAAAAGTGTAATCAACGCCTAGTGTTAAATACGACTGGTTGGTAAGCATACCCACATTTTTAGTTTTATTAACCTGTAGGGCCTCAAACCAAACGCCCACTACAACATCCCATTTCCCATCCAGTGCATACCTGTTCTCGGGAATATTATCGTATACAGGGAAGCCTTGTAAATCTTCAGAACTTGCATTTCTGTGATGGTATGTTCCTGCAATTTCTCCTCTAGGAACAGGGAGCTGAATACGACCGCCAAATTCTGGGATATCCTGATTGTTTTTCATCAACTCAAAACCTCTGGGGTTCTCATTTCCATAAAGTGCCCACGCCCAGATATTTGCATTATTTAAAAAGTAGTAACGGCCTAAAGCACCATAAACGCCTGTGGTAAACTTGAGTGGGTCGCGAGGGTCAATTTCATCGAACCATTGTAACGGACGAAGCATCATGGCTGTTCCAAAATCTAATTTTTGCAAGCCCACTCTAACTTCATATTGTTTTCCTGTAAAACGCCCCCATATTCTATATGGAGCAATATCCCCATCGGTTTTTGAATTGTTGAAAGGATGAAACAGAACCGAACCATATATATTTGCCGATGCTTCAAAATCGAGCATGGATTCGTTCTTAAAAGTGTAACTATAATTTAATTCGGGTAAGTACCTACCCCCTAGGAACATATCCAAATCATTTTTCGGACTATAGCTAGTGTATGCCGATGCCTGTCCGTCAAACTCAAATTTGTGGACAGATTTACTTGTTGTATCAATTTGTGCGTTTACCTCAATAGAAAAAAAGGTAATGAGTATTATCGTTATGATTGTTTTAGGATTCATGTTCTTTACTCTATTCATAATATCGTAAAAAAGTAATTAACAAGGCCAAGATTAACTTCTGTATTAAGAGTCAAGATTTGTTATAGCTAATCTTAATATCTTGCATATTTAATGGATTTAATACTTGTAAATATACGAATGATCCATATAAATGGAATAATAGTAAGGATGCTTTTAATTATTTTCTTACAAAGTACCCTTGCTCCATTGAATTGGAGAGACTAATTGTTTTTTTTATTTACAAATTTATGGATAAACCATTCAAACATCATTTGGTCAAATAAATGCACAAAATACATAAGCTATGAAAAGGTTAGTTTTTACGCTTCAGCTAGTTGCTATAGTAATATTAGCAACTGCACAGGATAGGGTTACTGGTCACAGTTTTGCCACCCGCTCCGAGGTTATTGCTCAAAACGGAATGGCTGCAACTAGCCACCCATTGGCAACTCAGGTTGCAATAGATATTCTTAAGGCTGGCGGAACGGCAGTTGATGCAGCCATAGCAGCAAATGCCATACTTGGGCTAATGGAGCCCACAGGCAGCGGCATTGGGGGCGATTTGTTTGCGATTGTTTGGGATGCTAAAAGTCAAAAACTCTATGGATTAAACGCTAGCGGCCGTTCGCCAAAATCCTTGACCCTCGATTATTTTAAGAAGAATGGGATTACTCAAATTCCATCCTTTGGTCCACTGCCAGTTACCGTACCCGGAGCAGTTGACGGTTGGTTTGAACTGCATAAAAAGTTTGGAAAATTACCCATGTCAGATATTTTAAGGCCGGCTATAAATTATGCGCGTGAAGGATTTCCGGTAACTGAGCTTATTGCCTATTACCTTAATCGGTCTGCACGAGTGCTTGGCAAGTATCCCAACTTTAACCAAACCTACATGCCCAATGGTAAGATTCCAGCTAAAGGTGAAATATTTAAAAATCCTGATTTGGCCAATACCTACGAAACCATTGCAAATAAAGGGCGCGATGCCTTTTATAAAGGTGATATCGCTCGTATTATTGCTAAGTACATTAAGGAACAGGGCGGATTCCTAAGCTACGAGGATATGGCAAGCCATAAGTCGGAGTGGGTTGAACCTGTTTCGACAAACTATAGAGGATACGATGTGTGGGAGTTACCACCCAACGGGCAAGGAATTGCTGCATTGCAAATACTTAATATTCTTGAAGGGTACGATATATCCTCAATGGGTTTTGGTAGCTCCGAGTATCTTCACCATTTTATTGAGGCCAAGAAAATAGCATTCGAGGATAGAGCCCATTACTATGCCGATATGCAATTTGAGAATGTTCCCCTTGAGCGGTTAATATCCAAGGAGTATGCTGCTGAACGCAGGCAATTGCTTAATCCAAATCGCGCTGCCCAGTCGTATGAGCCTGGAACAATGGATACTCCCAGTACCATTTACCTAACCGTTGCCGACAAGCGAGGCAATATGGTTTCGCTAATACAGAGTAACTATAGGGGAATGGGCTCAGGGATGACACCTTGGGGATTAGGTTTTGTGCTGCAGGATAGGGGCGAAGATTTTAATCTTGAGGAAGGATTTCTGAATACCTATGCTCCTGGCAAAAGACCATTTCATACCATTATCCCCGGTTTTATAACAAAGGATGGCGCTCCTTTTATGAGTTTTGGAGTAATGGGAGGAGGAATGCAACCCCAAGGACATTTGCAAATAGTGGTTAATATACTCGATTTTGGCATGAATCTTCAAGAGGCGGGTGATGCTCCAAGAGTTCAGCACATTGGCTCATCGGAACCAAAAGGCCAAAAGATGAGCGATGGTGGCACAGTATTGCTCGAAACAGGGTTTACTTGGGAGGTGATTAGAGATTTGATAAGCAAAGGGCATAAAATCCAGTGGGATTTAGGAGGTTACGGAGGGTATCAGGCAATTAAATTCGATCAAGAAAATGGTGTTTACTATGGTGCATCCGAATCGAGAAAGGATGGGCAGGCAGCAGGGTACTAGGTGCAATTATCTTTTTAATAAATTTGTTTAGGTAAAGAGCGCTACACCAAATAAATTTGATTATTTTTATAAAGTAAAAAAAATTACTTTATTTAAGGAAATTTTAAGGTTTACAAAACAGGAAATGAACGTTACCAAAAAATATCTTCTCATTGTTCAACTGGTATTATTGACATTAGTATCAGTGGGTCAGATTAATAAACAGGGGTTACCATTACCCTTACTTCGAAACTTTTCGCCAGAAGAGTACGATGCAAGCGATCAGAACTGGTGTGCAGTGCAGGATCATAGGGGGATTATGTATTTTGGGAATAACGATAGGGGTGTTCTTGAGTACGATGGGAAAACCTGGCGAAAAATCCCTGTTCCAAAAAATGCAACTGTTCGCTCTCTAGCTGTTGATTCTATTGGAACTGTTTATGTTGGAACTTCGGGCGATTTTGGATATCTGGCACCCAATCTTTTAGGTAAACTAGAATACAAATCACTGCTTCCTCTACTAACAGACTCCGTTGGCCATTTTTCCGATGTCAATAAAATATACCAGTTTAGGGGTGATATATACTTTCACAACAGGAACTACCTGTTTATATATGATGGTGAAAAGGTAAGTGTAAAAGGCCTAAACCAAGGGCAACGATACTATAATTTACTTTCTTTTACTGTAAATAACCGTTACTATATTGGTTCCTATAGTGCAGGGTTACGTGAGTTGGTGGACACCTCTATTATAGTTGCAAAAAACGGTAATTTCTTTGCCCATAGCGACATCTGGAGTATGTTGACATACAACGACTCTACCGCAACAGTGGTTACCAATAAAGGCTTGTTTCACTATAACCAGAATAGTGGTGAGGTTAAAAAACTAAAGCACAATGATAGTTTTTATGGTAAGTTAATGGATCAAGAATTGCAGGCTTACCATGCAACAATTGTAAACGATACTACACTAGGAGTAAATTTCTTATTTGATGAATATTATGGATTTGTACAACTAGATAAAGAGGGAACTCCCATAGAAATCTTAAGTGAATATAATGGTCTTTTGGATGGTTCGGTGTTATATTCATATCAGCAAGGCGCGAAAGGGAATTCGGGACCTCTTTGGCTAGGTTTAAACGTAGGGATAGCTCAAGTTGACATTCATTCACCCATTAGAAAGTTTTCCAAAGAATCGGGACTAGTTGGTGGTATTACTGGAGTTACTCGTTTCAACGGAACCTTGTTCGTTTTTACGATGTCCGGGGTTTTTTATCAGGAGGTTGATTTCAGAGGAACATCCAGATTTAAGCAGTTATCCCAGATTAACTCTGCTGCATGGTCGCATTTAATTTTTAAAGAACCAAAAACGAATAAGGAGAAGTTGCTTGTTGGAACTATTTCCAATGGAATTTTTGAGATTGATGATAGGTTTCGTGTTAGGAGTATTAGCAATACTTCTGAGTTTAAAGATAAAATTGTACATATTGCTTACTCGTTACATCAGAGTAAAAAGAACCCTAATCGTGTGTATATTGGGATGAGCGGTTCCTTTGCTGCCATGGAGTGGAATGGCTATGCATGGAAAGACTTAGGAAGAATTAAAAGAGATATTCTCAAGAAGGAGTATAGATCCATTGGCGAAGTTTCTTTAAATGATCTTTGGATAGTTACCAACTCCGACGGAATTACCAGGGTTCAGCTTGATAAGGATACCCTTGTTACTGAATATGGGGTTGAGCAAGGTCTTCCCTCAAATAAGAATCTCTCCATGTTTATTGCCGATGGGAAAATTTATTTCCTTACAAGTGGGGGGATTTATCATTTTAACGAATCCACAGATAGCATTGAGGTTGCGAAACTCCCCGGAATGAGTTATGCCGTTGATGATAAAGGCGTTGGTAGAGTTGTTAGTTATGACAACGGCTATGCTATGGCTTGCTCCGATGGTAAAGGGCAGGGGTGGATAGAATTACATGGAAAAACAAATGGAACTCCAGGGATTATTTCAAAACCATTTAAAGTAATACCTAGTAGATGGAGCGATTACTTATATGCCGATGGGGATATTCTATGGGTTGTTATTTCAGCAGAACTATACTCATACAATAGGAAGGTAAACCAAAATTTTGATGTTCCCTACAATGCTCTTATTCGAAGAGTAACCACAAAGGGCGATTCAGTTCTTTTTGAAGGAGCATATGTAAAGTTTTTGGAGAATGGTGAACTTGCAACCTGCCTAACGCAGAATGATAAACAAATTTATTCACTATCCTTTAAGTACAATAGCATTACATTTGATGTATCCTCATCGTTTTACGAGAGTGTGGAGAAAACGGAGTATAGTTACCTATTAGATGGTAACGAAGAAGAATGGAGCAAATGGACAACAACGCCAACTCCTATTTATACTAACCTATCGGAGGGACATTACACTTTTAAAGTTAAAGCACGCAATGTTTTTGGTGTTGAGAGTGAGATTGCGGAGTATAGTTTTTCTGTATCACCCCCATGGTATCGTTCTATGGTAGCTATTATTGGATATGTTATTCTGTTGGGTCTTTTGGTTTGGGGACTTGTTGCGTATAATACCCGAAGGCTGATTGCTGAGAAAATTAGGCTTGAGCAAATAGTGAAAGAGCGTACTGCTGAAGTTGTTGCACAAAAAGAGGAACTAGAGCATCAGCGAGATACAATCTTTGAGCAGAATGAGGAGATTAAAAGTAGCATTAACTATGCAAGTAGAATACAGAATGCTCTTCTTACGCCCAAAGAGGCAATCGATGAAATTTTTAAGGATTACTTTATCCTCTTTATGCCCCGCGATATTGTAAGCGGCGATTTTTATTGGCATACCCAAATAGGGAATCGTAAAATTTGCGTAGTTGCCGATTGTACTGGGCACGGTGTTCCTGGAGGTTTTATGAGCATGTTAGGAATAGCGTTCCTAACCCAGATTACGGGTAAGGGAGAGAAGTTTACTGCTTCGCAGATGCTCGATCAACTTCGTACAATGATTATTGCTTCGTTGCATCAAACAGGTAAGATGGGCGAAAACAAGGATGGAATGGACATAGCGGTATATATTATCGATACCGATACTGGATTGCTTGAATTTGCAGGGGCAAACAACCCGATGCTTATTGTCCGCGACAATGAACTTCTGCAATTTAAGGGAGATAAGATGCCAATTGGTATCCACATTAAGTACGATACTCCTTTCACCAACAATGTGATGGAGTACAAAAAAGGAGATGTTATTTATACCTTCTCTGATGGGTATGCCGATCAGTTCGGGGGCCCTGATCAGCGGAAGTTTATGATTAAAAACCTGAAAGAACTTCTACTAAAAATACACCACTTACCCATGGAAAAGCAGCATGAGTTGCTCCACCAACGGTTGGTAAGTTGGCAAGGTACTACTCCAAGAATTGATGATATTGTGATAATGGGAGTGAGAATTTAGCCTACTATGACAAATAATATATATCGCGGCGATGCTAAGGTTTATGAAACCCTTAGTAATCTCGGCGTTAGTTTTGATTACCATGAGCATCCCCCAGTGCCCACAGTTGAGGAAGCCTCAAAGTATTGGGAAGGGATTGACTCCGCACATTGCAAAAACCTTTTCTTCAGAAACCATAAGGGTAATAAGCACTATCTTGTTGTTTTCGATTGTGTTCAAACTCTAAATATTCGCGACCTTGAGCAAAGGCTCAATCAAGGAAAACTCTCATTTGCATCGCCTAAACGGATGATGAAGTACCTTGGCCTAGAGCCGGGCTCTGTATCACCCTTTGGCCTAATTCACGATTTGGGAAACCATGTGCACCTTTTTATCGATAGCAATCTGCAAAAGGCCCAAAGGATTAGTTTTCACCCTAATTTAAACACTGCATCCCTAGTTATTCCCTTCGAAGGATTTATGAAGTACCTAAACCATGTGGGGAATAGCTTTGAGTTTATAGAGCTATACTAGCTGAAAAGAAAATCCCCTGCTGATATTCAACAGGGGATTGGTTTTATGTATGGTTGATTGAAAGCCTATCCACATTTAGAGTTACCGCAACTCTGACAAATTAGGCAGCCCTCTTGGTAAATTAGCGATTCAGAACCACACTCGGTACATTTTTTACCTGTTTTTGCCTTTGTGCCATCAGGTATATAGCGACGTAAAGCTCTCTCAACCCCGGCGTTCCAAGTGTTAATGGTTTCGTTATCAAGCCTGAGTGAGCTAATTAGATTAACCACATCGGTTATGGGCATTCCGTTGCGAAGTACTCCAGAAATTAGCTTGGCATAATTCCAAAACTCCTTGTTAAACATGTGCGATAGTCCACCCATGGTGTTGGTATAACCATACTTATCTATATACTGAAAATCGTAACGGCTTCCGTTTTTATCATTAATCTTTATAATACTTCCGTTTGTAACGGCTTTGGGGATTGGTAGCACATCATCCTCCGATAAACCTGTAAAAATCTCGTACGGTTTTCCGTTGTATAGTCCAACAAAGGCAATCCAATTCTCGTGGTTATTTTTAAAACGGATTACTTCACAATCTAAAATATTGGGGCGCTTGGCTGGAGCAGCCTCAACATCATTCTGATTTTTTTTAGTTGCAGAAATTAGTACGCCATCGCGTGAACCATCGCGATAAACAGTGCATCCCTTACATCCGCTTTCCCATGCGGTTTGGTAAACCTTGGCCACCATCTCTTCAGAAATATCCTCAGGTAGGTTTACAGTAACGCTAATGGAGTGATCAACCCATTTTTGAATCATCCCCTGCATTTTTACCTTGCTAAGCCAGTCAACATCATTTGATGTGGCCTTGTGGTACGGCGATTTTTCAATCAATTTCTGAACCTCCGCCTCAGGGTAAAGTTTCACCTCCTCGGGGTTATGGCCATTAACCTCAAGCCAGGTTAAAAATTTATGATGAAAAACGTTGTACTCCTCCCACGAGTCACCAACCTCATCAACGAATGAAACAACAATGTTTTGATCATTTGGGTTTACCTTGCGCCTACGCTTGTAATAGGGCATAAATACAGGTTCAATGCCCGATGAAGTTTGGGTCATTAGGCTTGTAGTACCAGTTGGTGCAATGGTTAACAAGGCAATGTTTCTGCGGCCATACTTTACCATATCAGCGTAAAGCGCCTCATCCTCATTTTTAATTCTGCTGATAAAAGGATGGTTCTTTTCGCGCTGAGCATCAAAAATAGGGAACGGGCCACGCTCTTTTGCCAGGAATACTGATGAGCGATAAGCCTCAACGGCTAAAGTTTTTTGAACTTCAACGGCAAAATCAGTTGCGTTATCAGACCCATACTGTAGGCCAAGTGCAGCAAGCATATCGCCTTCGGCGGTTATGCCAACGCCAGTTCTGCGCCCCTGAATTGCTTTCTGTCGAATTTTATTCCAAAGATTGCTTTCAACGGCTTTTACTTCTTCATCCTCTGGGTCGCGATCAATTTTAGCCTGTATAGCATCAATTTTTTCTAGTTCAAGGTCAATAATATCATCCATTATTCTTTGTGCACTATGAACATGCTTCTTAAAAAGTTCGAAGTTGAACTTAGCCTCTGATGTGAAAGGCTTATCAACATAGGCATAAAGATTAAGTGCCAAAAGGCGGCAACTATCGTATGGGCAAAGGGGAATTTCGCCACAAGGATTGGTTGATACAGTCTGAAATCCTAAATCGGCATACCTATCGGCTATCGATTCATTTATAACCGTATCCCAGAAGAGCACTCCAGGTTCTGCTGATTTCCAGGCATTGTGAATTATCTTCTTCCAAATATCGTGAGCATTAATCTCTTGGCGATATGAAGGATTGGGTGAGTTTACGGGATATTGCTGAACGTAGGGGGTTCCATCAACAACAGCCTTCATAAATTCATCATCAATTTTTACCGATACGTTGGCGCCGGTTATTTTACCAGCCTCCATTTTTGCATCAATAAACTTTTCGGCATCGGGATGCTTAACGGAAATAGAGAGCATAAGTGCACCTCTACGACCATCCTGGGCAACCTCGCGGGTTGAGTTTGAGTAGCGCTCCATAAACGGCACAACACCGGTTGAGGTAAGTGCGCTATTGAGCACCGGACTGCCCTTTGGCCTAATGTGCGATAGATCGTGACCTACGCCTCCACGACGCTTCATGAGCTGTACCTGCTCCTCGTCAATTTTCATTATTCCGCCATACGAATCGGCATCACCTTTTGAGCCTATAACAAAGCAGTTTGAAAGGCTAGCGATTTGAAACGGGTTTCCAATGCCGGTCATGGGACCACCCTGAGGGACAATATACTTAAACTCCTTAAGAAGATTAAATATATCCTCCTCGCTCATGGGATTTGCATATTTTGTTTCAATACGGGCAATCTCTTTAGCAAGCCTACGGTGCATGTCATCGGGCGAGCATTCAAAGATATTGCCATAGCTATCCTTTAGTGCATACTTGCTAACCCACACCTTAGCTGCCATTTCATCGCCTTTAAAATATACTGTTGAAGCACTTAAGGCCTCTTCAAAGGAATAAACTTTTCTCTTTTCCTTAATTTCGTTCATCAATGACACTTCCCCCTTATTCATTTTGGTAAGTTGGTTTTATAATTTAAAATTTCTTAAAATTTCTATTGAGTTGAAAAAAAGGATTATGCAAAATTTTTCAACTATGCCAAAAGTGTTTGCAAGATATAAAACCAAACCCGTTTACTCCAAGCTTTGCTAGTTGAAGAAGTAAACAATTAACCAAAGTTATCAACATTGCAAGTGTCACGCTAACAAATAGATATGTAATACATATGAGACTCAGCTTTTAACGTTGAACCTGTTGTAATATGGGGGATAAAGCAAAAGGATGTGCTGAAAAGTAAATTCAGCACATCCTTTTAGGTGGGTTGTGTTACAAATTAATTACTTCTTGGTCTTGGCCCGTCAACAAACTCAAACTTAGCGGAATTTACCCCAGTTGCGGCGGTAACGCATTTGTACTCCGCTTCGAGGTATCCGCGTGAAAGATCATCGTGGTAGGTTTCAAATTGAACTACATAGTGAACTTCAACTCCCTCTGAAAGAGGTTTTGCAGTTGGGAATTTATGCTCGAGTAGTAGTATTAAACCTTCCTGAAGTATCCTTTGGAAAAGTAACTCTGTTACTGCCTCGGCACCTTCGTTGTTGTATAGATTCCAAAGTTCAGGGTCATTCTCTTCGGGGGTGTAAGTTATGGTTGTTTCTTCGTTTATTACATTAGTGTAAGGCTTTAGGTGGAAGAATTGCACCCTCATATCGAAGTTGCTGTAATTCCCACTTGCACCATAATAGTATCCCAAATCACTATATTTTGGGTGTGATATAGGGTCGTTTTCGGCTATGTAGGTATAGTCTGCTTTTCCCATTTTAAAGCGGATGGTAGGATCGAACACCCAGCCATTTTCGGAGAAAACATACTGCTCCGAGCGCACTTCAATTTTATATCCAATTAGTTTTTCCCACTCGGTGCCATTGTACTCGTACTGTATGGCCTTGTTGGTTATCTTTGTTGGATCAGTTCCGTATGCATACTGTATCAATTGTTTATTACCCTTTACAGCATACGGAAAGTTAATTTTAAGCCAAATAGGGATAATGCGCTCAGCCTCTGAGGTATTGGAGAAGTAGGGTTTTGAGAGCCCCATTGAGGTGTAGTTATCTGCATTAAAAACTATATCGGGTTCTATAGCGATTATGGTTTCTAAATATATCCAAGTTAAGTTTTCCCCATCAAACTTATACATGTCGGCACGGGTAACAACTTTCGTTTCATAAAAATTATAGATAATGGGTACAATGGTGTCATTAACCTGATTTGGATAAATAGTTGGGAGGTATCCCGGTAGGTGATCTTTTGCATTATACCCCGGTGCGTTCCAAAAATAGTCGTAGACTGCAATAAACCCACCAATTGCATTGTAGTCGGCAGCAGTTAGGGTATAGCCAAAAATAACCTTTTCCCATGCCTTAATTGTATCAACAACCATAAAGTTATAGCTTACTTTTGCAGCACTACCCAGGTTTAGCGCAACAAATTTTTTGGCTAAAATAGCTGGTACATAGTCCATAGCAATGGCTGTGTCGTTAAAGGCTTTATATTGTTTAATGGCGCCAGTAAGCGAGGTATAGTCTGCATCGGTTAGGGTGTACTCAATTTTTTCGTTGTAAGGCTTTAATTCTGCATCAAGGTCTTCGTAAAGTTCCTTGTTGGGCTCGCAGGCCGAAAGCATTAAAAGTGCTAGAATTAAACTGGCGAATATGTAGTTGAATGTTTTCATTTTACTATCTTTTTGTAGTGAGCTAATTAGAAACGAATGCGCAGTGAACCACTCCAAGTACGGCCAAATCCGTAATAAACTGTTGCGGTTCTAAAGCTATAGTCTGCCCCATCGGTTGCATCGGCAATATACTCTGTGTCCAGTAGGTTATTCACTGTACCAAACAGGGTTGCATCAAAGCTGCCTAACTTAAAGTCGTACTTAAGGTTAACATCAACTAAATGGTAGTTTGGTAATCTCCATGCATCGGTTCCACGGTTAAGCGCTGATGTTCTGTTCTCAACGTTAAAGAAAGCGAAGAGCCTATCGTAGTAGTTGTAGTCTGCACCAATTTTTAGGCGTGGAAGCACTTCGTAATCTATCCCTAAGGCAACTGTTGTTTGAGCTGCATCACCAACAGAAAGATCTTGTGCAAAAACCTCAACGGTACCAAAATATGCCTCGTTTTCGTCATAAATATCGGCAATTACATCGTCGGTCCATTTCCAGTCGCCAACAGATGCCATACCCTTAATTTCTAGCCTTTTATTGGGTCTAAATGTAAAATCAAACTCAACTCCTTGGTGTAGTGCATTAAGGCCTGTTAGGTTTGCTGTAAGATCTGCAAACCTTCGGGTTAAGGCTTTATCAAGCCAAAGGGTTCTGTACAAAGTAAAATTGACAGCAAAAAATGAGCTGCGGTAGCCGTATCCAAGTTCGGTTGAAATAACGCGTTCTAGCTTAGCTCCAGGGTTGAACTCGTTTGAGTTGTCGAGGTAAACATAGCGGAAAAATGGGGCACGGGTAAAGTATCCACCATTAATAAACACATTATGATTTTCGGAAATGTTGTAGTTTGCCCCCCCTTTAACGCTGTATGCCATAAAGGAGTGCCAATCGGTTTGTTGCATTGGATCGGAATCCAGGTATTTAAAGTAGTCGGTTCTGCGGTACATTGAGTTTGAAAGGGCTAGTGAGAGGAATCCAGAATATTTCTCTTTAACATATTCGGCCTGTGTAAAAATTCCTTGCCACATTACCTCGCCCAAATCATGGTAGTTAACAATATCTCCTTTATGAAGAGGGGTTGAAGCTGGGCGGTTAATATCACTTGTGTTGGTAAAGTATTCACCACCTAATAGGTCCTCAATTTCGTACAGGTGGTATCCTCGGTAGTAGCGTAGGTCTAGACCGCCCGTAATTTTCAGCGCATCAATATCAGTGTTGAATGTGGAGAGTACGCCATACCAGTCGTGCGAGTTAACCGCATTGGCCATTATTACCTCAGAACCGGTCATCGAGAGTTTATTCTGTTCCGTTACCCAGTCAAAATCGAGGTAGCCATCGGGAGTTAATTTGGTTTGATCTGTGGGTTTTCCGGTAATTGAGTTGTAGCGTAACCATCCGGTTTGAGTACCGTACGTTCTGCGCCCTCCACCATCTGACATCGACATGTAGAGCGAGGTGGATAACGAGGTGTTCCGATTAATTGAATAAAAATGGTTTAACGATATTTGGGGCTTGTGGTAATAGTTGTATGCTGTTGTGTAAAGTTGCCCATTACGATAGCCCATGTCGGGGTTGTAGCGAGGCCCATCGGGGTGCTCTCTATAGTTCTGGATTAGTTGTGGGCTAAACCTTTGGTTGTGCCACTGTGGTGCGCCAAATGCGGTAAGCGATAGGGAGTGCTTTTCGTTTATGCGTTTTGCGAGATTAACAAAGTACGACCAACCCTCAAAGGCAGTACCCATAATGTAACCATCGCCAACAGTTTGGCTACCCGAAAGGGTAAATGCCCAACCATTATCGAGCAAACCAGTTGAAACGGTTGCCGATTTTTTATTGTACCCATCGTTACCAATACCATACGAAACTGTTCCACCTTTTCTGGCCTCGGTTGAGTTGGTGATGATGTTGATTGTACCCCCAATTGAGCTTAGCGCAAGCCTTGAGGCACCAAGTCCGCGTTGTACCTGCATGGTGCGGGTTACATCACTAAGACCAGCCCAGTTGCTCCAGTAAACCCTACCGCTCTCCATGTCGTTTACAGGAACCCCGTTGATAAGAACGCCAATGTTGTTCGAGTCGAATCCGCGCATGTTAATCCTGCCATCGCCAAAACCGCCGCTACTTTTGGTAGCGTAAACGCTGGGGGTTGATTTAAGAATCTCAGGGAACTCTTGGGTTCCAAGTTTTTCAACAATCACTTCGGCCTTAATGGTTGAAACGGCAACAGGGGTTTGCCTGTCGCGTGCAATAGATGCTACCACCATTATCTCTTCAAGGCCTATTGACTCAGGATTAAGGAGTATTTTACCCAGATTTAAATCATTATTTAGTTCTACCTCCTTAACAACACTGGTATAACCAATAAATCCGATAATAACTTTTTGTTTTCCCTTAGGGACCAGAAGTGAAAACGACCCATCGAATAATGATGCAGTACCAGCCGTGGTACCTTCAACCGTTATAGTGGCGCCAACAAGAGTTTCTCCACTACTGGCATCAATAACAACTCCTTTAACAACTCCTTGGGCAAAGCCAAATCCAAGGGTAGCGGTAAGGAGCATCAGGGTTAAAATTGATTTGGTAAGATTTAGGTTCATAAATGCTTATTTTATTAATAATTACTAAATGACGATTTATTTCTAATGTGTTATATTTAAGATAATCAATTACATAAGGTGCAAAATGGATGAAAATAATTTCAGGAAAATGGGTTACAATTTAGCACTCTAATTTAACTTAAACAAGAGTTGTTAAAAAATCATAAATAAGCAAAAGAGGGTAATGGGAGAGAGAAAAAAATACCGCCCTGTGAGCCACAGGGCGGTATAGGTATAAAACTGAATTAAAAGATTAGAACGTTAATCTAATTCCAAGTAGAGCACCCCAAGTACTTGATGTATTTAAACTTTTGACTACTTGTGAATTATCCTTAAATTGTTGAATCGAATTTGCATTCAACCTAAAAGTTGGAGCTGTAGTAGCTGTAGGTAAGCCAACCCTGGTTAAAGGACGAACGTTGTCGTAGTTTGCCAATGGGGTGTTAGAATAGGTTCCCCATTTATCACTTATCATATTACCAACGTTAAGTAGGTCAAGGCTAATCTGTAGTGTATATCTTTTCGACGATCCAAAGTTTGTGAAGATATCCTGAAGAACTTTAACATCAAAACGATGCAACCAAGGGCGAACGTGACCAAAACGCTCGGCATATTCTCCCTTACGCTTGCTCAGATAATCGTTATCATTAACATATGCCCAGAAAGCAGTTGCTTGTTCTGCAGCGGTCATTGTTACACCACCCGATGTATAGTCAACAAAAGTGATCTCATTCTCAGATTTAGGGATATACATTAGATCTGAAGAAATTCCATCGTTATTCAGGTCATTTGAGTATGTGTACGACCATCTGCCTTGTTGGAAACCCCTGTATGCAACTGTAAATGTAGTAGCTAGAATTTTAGCATACTCTATTCTATATGAACCATGTGCAATAAGTTGGTGAGGGGTAGAGAAGTTAGAGTAGCTAAGCCCTGGGTTATTAAGGCTTCCTACAGCTGAGTTTGAAGAGTAAGCGGAGAAAGCTGCAGACCCTGGGTTATTACTGATATCTTTAGCTGCAGAGTAGGTATAAGCAAACATTCCAGAGAATCCTCTGGTGAAGCCTTTAGTTAGCTGTGCAGTTAATGAGTATTGATACCCTTCATCTGTATTGGTAAGCACAGTTGCGTTTCCAACTGAACTAACTACTCTTTGGGCTGTCCAGAAATCTCTATTATCGGGTCCAACCATTTTACCAGCTGGATCGGCTTCGTTAATGTTAACCTGCTTAATGGCATTGATATCCTTGCCAAAAATAGCCTCACCGGTAAATACTATATTGCTAGGCAACTTTATATCAACGGCTAGATTGGTTCTCCATACCTGTGGCATTTTAAAATCTTTTGATACTTCTGCCAATGAAGCTCCAGGAGGAAGATCGCCTGGGCTTACTGGGAATAAATCAGGTCGGCTAGCAATAAACCCTTTGAAGTCAGGATTAAAAGTAAGTCCAACTAGGTTTGGATTTGCTGGGCCCCATCCAATTTCAGGAACCTGAATAAGCCCTGAGTTTGTAGGTTGATTGGTGAACCAAACAAATGGAAGTAAACCGGTAAAAATACCTGTTCCACCACGAACTTGTAATGAACGATCGCCTTTAGCATCCCAGTTAAATCCAAAGCGTGGCGATACTAGAAGCTGTTGATCGGGCCAGGAGGATACATCAATTTTTTGTCCGTTGGCAAAGGTAAGTGCTGATATTGCTGGATTATCCTTCATCTCATCAAAAAAGAAGGGTAACTCAACGCGCAATCCGAATGTGAGTTTTAAATTCTGAGAGGCTTTAAATTCATCCTGAGCGTATAGAGCACCAAGGCCAAAGGTTAGTTCTGATCCTGGAGCATCTTCGCCATTGTATCCGTAGGTAACACCAAATCCAATAGGATCGGCACCAGTTATAAAGTCGTTTACAGAACCATACCTATAATAAGATGTTCCCTCACGAATGTATGAGTTTCTGAAGAACATACGATCGAAAGAGGCACCAAGGGTGAAAGTATGATCGTTAACGGTGATAGAGGTGTTATTAACAATGCTTAGCGTTTTGTTGGTTACATCATTGTTGTATGAGAATAGTTCATAACCGAATGACATATACTGATCGCCACCTTCCCAAATATCAACAAAGGGGAACAGTGCTGATGGGCTAGTACGTGTATCCTGAATAAATGTGTAACTAGCCAAAAACTTGTTTGAAATATTGTTTTTAAAACTGCTGTTCAATTCACCAGTGAATGAACGAACTGTATTTTTAAATCCGTAGAATGAATTTGAAAAAGACATTGCATCTTTGCTAATACGACCTGATCCACGATTGAGGCCAGTAGCGGACGGAATGCTATTGGAGTTTGTTGGCTGGTCAGATGTACCCACAACGTCGTTGTACCTAAAGGTAAGTTTATGATCCTTGTTGATGTTCCAGTCGATACGTGCCAAAATCTTTGTGTTTAGGTTCTGGAAGGCATCGAAGTTTTTGTATTTACCTGGGTCATAACCATATGTGGTCATAAGGTGATTTCTTACCAGTTCCATGTCGGCCTCTGTTGTTCTAGATATCCCTAAGTCTGGATCAGCTACACCATCTGTGCTTGGTTTCCAGTTTATTCCGGGTATATCTTCTTTCTCCATTTCGCCGTTAACAAAAATGAAAAGTTTGTTCTTAATGATAGGGCCACCTAAACTAATTCCATAATTCTGACTATTTCTATCATTGGCTCCACTAACCTCAATACCATCAACGGTGCTACCGGTGAATGATTTTGGTCTCATATATGAATATACAGTTCCCTTAAAAGTGTTATCACCGCTACGGGTAACAGCGTTAATACTTGCACCGGTAAACTGCGAAAGTCTAACATCAAAAGGTGCAATGCTAACAGTTATCTGTTCAATTGCATCAAGAGCAATTGGCTGAGCATTGCCTCCAGGAAGTGGATTACTGCTTAGTCCAAAGTTGTTATTAAATGCAGCTCCGTCAATAGTAATGGTGTTAAACCTACCATCGCGACCGCCAAATGAGTTGCCTTGTGCTTGAGGCGTAAGCCTTGCAAAATCGGTAATACTCCTACTGATGGTTGGGAGGTTGTCCATTTCGCGTCGGCTAATGTTAGTTTGAGCACCGGTACGATCGGAATTTAGGATTGGGTTACTTAAACCTGCTGAAATTACAACAGTCTCTAGTTCATAGGCGGATTCCTTTAGTACGCCATTTAGGGCGAATGTTTCACCTAGTTTTAAGTCAATGTCTGTATAGTTAACGGGAGTATATCCCATAAACGAAATAGAGATTTTGTAAGGACCACCAACCCTTAGTCCCATTAGCACATAACTTCCATTATCTTGGGTTGTTGTGCCATAGGTTGTTCCACTAGGCTCATGAAGAGCAACTACAATGGCAAAGGGAACAGGTTCTCCTTTGTCATCCACAACTCGGCCATTAATGGCTGAGGTAGTAACCTGCGCAAAGGCACCTATACCTAAAGCCGACAGAAATAGGAACAAGAACAGTTTTTTCATAGCGTTAGATTTTGAGTTAAACTAAAAAATTATTTTGAAAAGAATTGTTTTTATAGCATTGCTATACGCTAAAGCAGATAGCCTACTCTAAATTCTTTCAAAAGAAAGGAAAAAAAGTTAGTTTTCTAGTTTTTACTTTTAATACTTATTAACAAAAAGCTAATAATTATTATCAGAGAATATAAACTTTCTAAAGTTAACATGTCTTTTAATGGAGCGAGGGTGCAAAACTAGTTGATAATGCAGAGATTACAGATTGGATAGAATGGTTTGAGTTGCACCAATATTTTGCTCAACATACTGTTTTGCAGCACTACCCGCTTTGTGCCGAAGTTTTTCATTGAGCATGCAGTTAAGAACCTCCTTTAGTTGCTGGGAATTATTTATCGAGAAGGCAGCATTGAGGGCAATAAGCTCTTTCGCTTCGCCAAACTTGGCGTAGTTTGGCCCAAAAATTACAGGAATACCAAATGTGGCAGGTTCCAGCGTGTTGTGAATACCAACCCCAAAGCCACCGCCAATGTATGCAATGTGCCCATAGCCATAGGCTGAGGATAGTATTCCTATGGTATCAATAAAAAGGATTCGAACATCGCTAAGGTTTCCTTGGTTTGGATTAGTATAACGGGCGCAGCTAAGACCAAACCCGCTGATTAACTCATCAATTCTTGCACTATTTATTTCGTGTGGAGCAATAATTAGCTTTACATCTTTTTGTAAAAGCGATACAATCTCCAGCAAAAGATCTTCGTCCTTTGGCCATGTGCTACCAGCCACAATTACGGTCGAGTTTTGGCAAAACTCATCAAGCATCGCAATTTTCTCTGCGGCTTTGGATGTAGCGTAAACCCTGTCGAACCTCGTATCGCCAGCCACGGTAGAGTTGCAAATACCAATACTGGCAAGTAGTTCTTGCGATTGAGTATTCTGTAAGAATATATGCCGAAAGCAGTGAAGCATTTTTTGGTTCCACCATCCATACCATTGAAAAAACACCTGTTTTGGACGAAAAATAGCAGAAACTAGGTATGTTGGAGTGTTACTCTTTCTTAACTGGTTAAGAAAGTGATACCAAAACTCATACTTTATAAAGAATGCAACCTTAGGCTTAACTATGCTTAAAAATTGTTTTGCATTGCGTTTTGTATCCAACGGAAGGTAGCAAACATAGGTAGCCTTCTGATAGTTTTTTCGTATTTCGTAACCCGAGGGAGAAAAGAAGGAGATTACAATTTGATGATCGGGGTGTTCCTCCTTGTAGGCTTCAATTAGTGGTCGACCTTGCTCAAATTCACCTAGCGATGCGCAGTGAAACCATGCGGTTGGTAGCTCGGTATTAATGGCCTCTTTAAGGCTATTCTGCCAATCCTTTCTGCCGTTTACCCATTGCTTAGCCTTTTTTTTAAAACCTGAAACAATCAGTATAATTAAAAAGTATGCTCTTATGGTTAGGTTATAGAGTATTACCATTGTGGATGTAGAGGATATTTTAGGCCACGAAGTTAAACATCAATCCTCAAAAATAAAAGAGTTAGTCAAATTTTGGTATAGCATTGATTTCACCTGTTTTTTTACCTATTTTTGTTTCAATTAAAATGCGATGCCCATTGGAACTGCAAAATCTCATTAAACTACTCTTAGCTGAAAATCGCTTTGTGAGTTTGCCAACCATAGGAAGTTTTATGGTTACCTATAAATCGGCTGTTTTATCAGCCGATGGCAAAAAGTTTGAACCCCCGCACGAGGCAATAAGTTTTGATCCCTCTCGTACATTCAATGATGAGGCCATGGAGCGAGCCTTGGTCGATCATTATGAGATGGATAAAAATACTGCACAGGAGGCAGTTAGCGCATTTGTGCTTGGTTTGAGCCAAAAGTTAGCTACGGGCAGTGAGGTTTATTTTGATGGTGTTGGCAGCCTTAAGTCGAGCGGTGATGGGAGTATAGTTTTTACACCCGAGGATGACGACAAAAGAGTAGCATCAACATTTGGTTTAGCCGATGTTGGGATAGAGTTGATTGAAGGAGAGGTAAAAAAGCAGGGATCACCACAAACTGGAAAAACAGCACAGGTTAGTGTAAAAATGAATAGATCGACTAGCAGAAAGCGCTCCAACAAAGCCCTTTATATTGGCATTGCTGCCGGGATACTAATTCTTCTTCTTGTCGTATCGGCATTTTTATTTATTCCAGAGGTTAGGTTTTGGAATAATGGTGTTAGCAATCAGGATGTTGCCCAACTTACAGACAATGAGGTTGATGTAAATATACTGCCAGTTGATACTGCACTAAACGAACCTCTCGATTCAGTATCATTTACTCAGGACACGATTACTGAATTGCCCAAACAGCAGAGTTCAAACTCTAAAGTGTCCGTTGATATGGACAAAAAGGCAGCTCTTTACTACGAGGAGCCAGTGGTACAGGATAGCAAAACATTCTACATTATTTCGGGTAGTTTTGAGCGAATGGAGAACGCTCAGATTCATCTGAAAGCGCTTGAGCATAAGGGGTATAGACCCGAAATTATAAAATCGAATGGTAGCTATAGAGTTGCAATGCTAAAGTACACCGACAGGAATAGAGCCCTAAGTGAGTTGGAGCGACTTAGAAAAGAGAAGCCCAACCGAGCCGTTTGGCTGTTGGGCTTGTAGGGTTTAATCCTCAATAGTATAATTGGTTGGATTAGTTCATGCTTGCCAACCGCTCCTCAATAACCTTAATTTTTTCCTCAGCATCGGCTTGTTTTTTACGCTCTATCTCCACAACGGTTGCTGGTGCGCTGTTAACAAATCGTTCGTTGCTAAGTTTATTAAGTACACTTTTCAGAAAACCTTTGGTGTACTCAAGCTCCTCTTTAAGCTTGGCAATTTCCTCATTAACATTTATTAATCCAGTTAGCGGAATAAAGAATTCGGTAGTTTTAATAAGGAAGGTTGCGGCATTCTCCACCTTATCGTTTATGAAGCTAATAGTGTCCAATCCGGCCATTTTAATGATAAGGCTTTCGTTGTTACCCAAAAAATTATCCCCTTTTATAAATAGTGATAGGGTATTTTTATTAGGTATATTTTTCTCCTGTCTAACATTTCTAACGCCTGCAATAACCTCTTTGGCTAGGTCGAAATTGTTAAGCAGATTTTCATCAAAGGCATTGGTCTTTGGCCATGGGTTTAGCATAATGCTATCACCTTGTTTGCGCTCTCCAATAAGTTGCCACAGCTCTTCAGTAATAAATGGCATAAACGGATGGATGAGCGAGAGCATTGTTTCGAACACTGAAAGCACCGCATCGTATGTTTTTCTGTCGATGGGCATTTGGTACTGCGGCTTCACCATCTCAAGGAACCACGATGAGAACTCGTCCCAGAATAGTTTATAAACCTCCATAAGTGCTTCGGAGAGACGATACTTTTCAAAGTGGTCGTCTAGTTTTGCAATCTCTCGGCTTAGTAAGTTGTTAATCCAATCAATGGCAACTGCCGAGTGCTGAGGCTGTTCAATGCTATTGTCAACCTGCCAGCCCTTAACCAATCGGAATGCGTTCCATATCTTGTTACAAAAGTTTCGGCCTTGCTCAGGCAAGTTTTCGTCGAAAAGCAAATCATTGCCTGCGGCAGAGCATAGCAGCATACCCATACGCATACCATCGGCACCGTATTTTTTAACTAGTACCAGAGGGTCGGGGCTATTGCCAAGCTGTTTACTCATTTTTCGGCGTTGCTCATCGCGAACAATGCCGTGCAGATACACCGTTTTAAAAGGTTTAGCACCACGGTACTCGTAACCTGCAATAATCATACGAGCAACCCAAAAGAACAGAATTTCAGGAGCTGTTACAAGTATTTCGGTGGGGTAGTAGTAGTTAATTTCCTCGTTATCGGGATTTCGAATACCATCGAAAACAGAGATTGGCCAAAGCCAGGAGCTGAACCAGGTATCAAGAACATCATCATCCTGCCTAAGATCATTGATGGTTATGCTGTTATTGCCCGACTTTTCTTTTGCAAGGCTTAGGGCCTCCTCAGCCGTTTCAGCTACCACATATCCACCCTCGGGCAGATACCATGCAGGAATTCGGTGTCCCCACCAGAGCTGACGCGAGAGGCACCAATCCTTTACATTCTCCATCCAGTGTCTGTAGGTATTCACAAACTTTTGTGGATGAAGTTGAATTTCGCCATCCATAATTGCGTCGAGTGCAGGCTTAGCCAAATCCTGCATCTTAAGGAACCATTGCATTGATAGCTTGGGCTCAATGGCTGCATCGGTGCGCTCGCTGTATCCTACCTTATTTATATAGTCTTCTACTTTATCAAGATTGCCCTCTCTCTGCAGATCAGCAACAATCTTATTCCTTACTTCAAATCTATCCATCCCAACGTAAAGTTGAGCCTCTTTGCTTAGGGTTCCGTCATCGTTAAAAATATCGATGGTTTCGAGGTTATGCTTGTCGCCAAGCATATAGTCGTTAATATCGTGGGCAGGGGTTACCTTAAGCGCTCCCGTTCCAAACTCCATATCAACATATTCATCGTAAATAATAGGTACGCTCCGCTTGATAAGTGGAACCAGTAGCCTTTTATCTTTTAGTTTGGTATAGCGAGGATCGTTGGGGTTAACACAAACAGCGGTATCGCCCAATATGGTTTCGGGGCGGGTGGTGGCTATGGTAACGCTACCTTTTTCGCCCTCAATAAAGTACTTTAGGTAGTATAGTTTACTCTTCACCTCCCGATAAATAACCTCTTCGTCCGATACGGCAGTTTTTGCCTGTGGATCCCAGTTTACCATCCGAACTCCACGGTAAATCAATCCTTTATTATGCAAATCGACAAAAACCTTGATTACGCTCTCCGAGAGGGTCTCGTCCATGGTAAACGCAGTGCGTTCCCAATCGCATGCTGCACCAAGTTTTTTAAGCTGCTCAAGGATAATTCCGCCATGCTTCTCTTTCCATTCCCATGCATGCTCAAGAAACTGCTTGCGGGTTAGAGTATTTTTATCAATCCCTTCGGCTTTAAGTTTTGCAACCACCTTTGCCTCCGTGGCTATGGATGCATGATCGGTACCTGGGACCCAGCACGTATTCTTGCCCATCATCCTGGCCCGCCTAATAAGCACATCCTGAATAGTATTGTTGAGCATGTGCCCCATGTGGAGCACACCGGTTACGTTGGGAGGGGGGATAACTATGCAGAAAGGTTCGCGATCGTCGGGCACGGAGCGGAACAGTTTATTGTCTAGCCAGTATTTATACCATTTGTCTTCTACCTCGGACGGATTGTATTTTGCGGGAATATCCATATTAGCCTGATTGTATTATTGTTAAAAACGCAAGACCGCAAAATTAAGAAAATATAGCATATTTGTAGGCAATTAATTGGAGCAAAAGTTAAAAAACAGCAACCAATTAGCTTTATTTGAAAGTTATTTTAAAAAGAAGAGAGATGAAGATTGGAACAGCATGGATTATCCTGTTTATTGCAGGTTTATTTGAAACAGGTTGGGCTCTTGGACTTAAGTACTCGGATGGATTTACCCGACTTTGGCCCTCGGTAATCACCGTAATATCAATGGCGATAAGCGTATGGTTGCTCTCCCAATCGCTCAAGGTTTTGCCTGTGGGTTCTGCCTATGCGGTATGGACAGGTGTAGGTGCAACGTTTACGGCTATACTAGGGATTTTTCTATTTAACGAAGCAAAGGATTTAATTAAGATTTTATTCATTTTAATGATTGTAGGCGGTTTGGTAGGTTTGAGGTTTGTTGGTAAGTAACAAAAATCTATCGGAATGTAATTTATACATCTTCAAAACCATTAGGAACATGCAACTTTAAAACATTTGTGTTTTTTGTTATAAGCTTAATTTATGATTGCAGTTATATTTTTGTTAGTATATTTGTGCTTTATCTTAATTGTTAAATAGAAGTTAATTTATTATGAAAAGAGCTTTACTTGTTATTATAGGACTTTTCCTTGGATTTTCACTTATAGCACAAAATGCTGCACGGCCAATTGGGGTAAGTGTTAATAGCAATGCTAAAGTTTCAACTGCAAAAGGTGTTATTTATTCAGAAGGTTTTGAGACTTCACCTGATGCTGCTACTGGACAACTTCCAACAGGTTGGGTACAAAAGCGCACAACTACATTAGATGCAGCCCCAACAGCTGACGCTGTGAGCCCATTTTGGTTTCGTCAAGAAAATGGAGTTTATGGATTTGCAGATCCTACTGGTACTTATGTTAAAACTGGAGTAGGTGCTCTTGTTGTAGGTTATACTGCACCCGATTTTACCTGGGCAATTAGTCCCGACATTGAAATTCCAACACCCATTGAAGGTGCAACAACAATGGAGTTTTGGACTTGGTATCGCAATAATGGCGGAACAGGCCCCTGTCCATCGAGTTACTATGTTAAGATTTTTGCCGAAGATGCTTGGACAACCGTACTTTCTGTGGTTGGACCTACTACTCCAGAGAATAATTTATATGAGACTGCATTAACCATAGACTTGACTGCCTATAATGGCAAGACAATTAAGATTGCATTTATTTATGAGTATACGAATGGTTACCAAATGGCAGTTGATAACATATCTATTTTTAATGCTGATGGTGTTGGTATTTCAACAAATCAATTCAACAATCTAAAAGCCTACCCAAACCCATTCACCAATGAGATTACTATCAATAATGCATCAGTTGAGCGCGTTGTTATTTACAACCTAATTGGGCAAGAGGTAATGAATGTTAGGAATACTAATAACAAAGTTATTACAAGCGATCTTTCAAGCGGTGTTTACGTTGTTGCCTTCCAAGGAGCAAATGGCGAGCGTGCAATCCGTAAGATGATTAAGCGTTAGTATTGCCAGATATTATTTCAGAAAAGGCTGCTCGAAAGAGCAGCCTTTTTTTGTTGCCAATTGCCAAACTATTTTCCTCTCAGTATCTCATTTTTTCGCGGTCTCCCATATTTGTGCTACGTAGTTGGCTACAATCTTAATTAATTGGTAGGAACCTCAATAACCTAATCTGAAAACCTAAAGCAATTTAATTTGTTGTATGGTTGATAAGGAACTAAAAAGGGTGAGTTGATAGGAATCATCAAAATAAAGCATAAGGGGAATGAGTGATATTAAAAGGCTATTGCCAGAGCAACGTGAGGAGTTGCTAAGGGTTTTAAAAACTCGCTTTGAGAGAAATATGAACTGGCATAAAGAAATTGAATGGTCCAAAGTAAAAGCGAAGCTGGAGGCAAATATCGAAAAACTTTGGTCGCTCAATGAAATGGAAAAATTAGGCGGCGAGCCAGATGTAGTTGGTTATGATAAAAAAACGGATGAATTTATTTTTTATGATTGCTCGACGGAAAGCCCTATAGGCAGAAGAAGTGTTTGTTACGACCGCCAGGCTTTGGAGTCAAGGAAAGGATTTAAACCAAAAGATACCGCTATGGATATGGCTGCTTCCATGGGTATTGAACTTTTATCTGAAGAGCAATATCGTGATTTGCAGAAACTTGGAGACTTTGATTTGAAAACATCGAGTTGGGTAAAAACGCCCCCTGATATTAGAAAATTGGGTGGAGCTATTTTTTGTGATCGCCGTTACAACACTGTTTTTACATACCATAACGGAGCCGATTCTTTTTATGCCACAAGGGGATTCCGTGGATTGATTAGGGTTTAAATTTTTAAACACACTTAAACCTCCTGCAACCTAAGATGCTCAAATATTAGATAGCCGGATCTAAAACTCAAAAGTATTACAAAACATAAAGGCTGTCAATATCTGACAGCCTTTATGTTATTGTGCAATAATATGATTGTTAAAACGGCAAGTCGTCCATATCACCCTCTTGGGTCATGGGCATTTCAGGGGGAATTTCATCAAAACTTGGTGTTTCAGGGGCATTTGAGCTATTTGTTGGGTTTGATCCCATGGTTTCAATGCGCCATGCTTTAACATCGGTGTACCAACGTCCATTAAATTCGCGCGATTCCACATTAATACTCACTTTTAATGACTCACCAATGGCAAGGTTTTCAATGTCTTTTACCTTATCGCCCCAAACCGCAACGCACACCTTTTTTGGGTATTGATCCTGGGTCTCGAGGATAAACTCTTGCTTAACCCAAGTTCCATTTTTACTTTGACCTGACTGCTGATCAAGTTTTTGAATAAGTTTTCCAGCTATTTCCATGTTAGTACGTTGACGGGTTTTTCTTTAGAATATTACTTCTCGTTTTTAACTATATCCAGCAGTTCAATTTCGAATATTAGAACTTCGTTTGGTTGAATTGCACCGCCACCTCGTGGGTTAGCGCCATAGGCTAAATCGGTAGGGAAGTAAAACCTGTACTTTGAACCAACATTCATTTTCTGCACGCCAAGGGTCCATCCTCTAATTACACGGTTAAGTTGAAACTCAACAGGTTCGCCCTTTTCAACGGTCGATTCAAAAACTTTTCCATCTATTTTAGTGCCGTGGTAATGAACTCTTACCACATCTGTTTCGGTTGGTTTTGGACCATTCCCTTCAGTTAGTACTTCGTACTGATATCCGGTAGAGTCAACAATTACCCCTTCGCGCTTTGCATTTTTTTCAAGAAATTTTTTCCCAGCTTCGAGGTTTTCACTAGACTTACGCACTTGCTCTTTCATAAAGAAATTGTTGAGGAATTCAACAGCCTCCTCATTTGTCATAACGCCTTCTCTCTCTTTATATACATCATCAAGACCTTTGGCCACAGCCAATGGTTCAATATTATCGAGTTGTCCCTGTTTAAGGCTCGATGCAATATTTACCCCAAGAGCATAGCTAACGCTATCTGCTTCGGTTTTAATACTTACATTAACACCTTTCTTATTGCACCCAACAAGTGCTAAGGTTAGTCCCAAAAGAGGGATTAGAGCTAGTCTTACAAGTTTCATAGTAAACTGATTAATTATTATTTTATAGTTTATGTGTTTTACAGTTTGCGAAGATAGTTATTTATGGTAAAACCCAAAAGGGGTAATGTTTAAATTTTGTTAACCAATATAATTGCCAAGCACTTAATTGGATTTGGTTGCCCTTAAGATATGTTTTTTGCCGGTTGGGCCTTCGAGCCTTTTAATGGTAAAGCCAACTTCGGAAAGGGCTCGTTTTACGATGCCTTTGGCGCTGTACGTAACCAAAACACTTTGCGGCAGCAGAGCATTGTATATCTTTTTAAACTCTTCAACTGTCCACATCTCAGGTTGGTCGTCGGGCGCAAATGCATCAAAGTAAACAAGATTATACATCCTATTTGGCTGCCATTGTGTAAAATCGATGCTCTGTTTTAGTAGGCAAAAATGTTCATCAATTTGTTGTTCGGTTTCCCAGTTAGCATAGCAAATCTGCTCCCAAAGAGCAGAAGCATTACCCTTTAGTGATTGGCTAAAGTTAAGCTGTTTAATGTGTTCAGGGCCTAACGGGTATAGTTCAATGGCGTGGTAGTTAATCTTTTTGCTGTTAGCAATAGCCCATTGCGCTGTAAGCGCAGCGTTTAGTCCTGTTCCCAAACCAACTTCCAGAATGCTAATTTCCTCTCCACCTACATGGGCAAGACCAGCATCAATAAAGATGTGTTTTGACTCGGTAAATGAACCGTATAAGGAGTGATAGTGAGCCTTATACTTGCTTGAGTATAGGGTTGATGTACCATCATCGGTATTGATGTGGGAAAGCTGATTCTGTATCATGTCCCAAAATTAGCATCAATTTTAAAATTTGAATCGCAATAATTCCATTACTTTTGTAAAAAAACACACAGATGCGTTTAGATGTTTACCTTATAGAAAATCAATATTTTACATCGCGAGAGCAGGCCAAGTTTAATATTGTTAAAGGCAATGTACTAGTAAATGGTAAGGTTGTGCTAAAGCCTTCGCTACCAATAGTCGAAACCGATGTTGTTTCGGTAAATCAAGATAATGCCATGCGGTATGTAAGCAGGGGAGGGCTTAAGCTCGAAAAGGCACTCTCGGTTTTTGGCATTAATTGTAATGGTTTAGATGTTATAGATATTGGTGCATCAACCGGTGGATTTACCGATTGCGCTTTGCAGCAAGGTGCAGCCCACGTATGCGCAGTTGATGTTGGTACAAATCAGCTTGCTGAACTACTAAGAAATGACCCTAGGGTAACCTCAATGGAAGGGGTAAGCATAAAGGATTTGGACAAGGATAAACTTTCGCCAAGCAAGTTTCATTTGCTGGTAACCGATTTGTCGTTCATTTCGCTTACCAAGGTTATGACCCATTTTATCGATTTGCTTTTGCCCCAAGGAGTTGTGGTTGCACTCATAAAACCTCAGTTTGAAGTTGGACTGGAGAATATTGGCAAGGGTGGAATTGTAAAACATGCCGATGCACACCAAATGGCAATTGAAAAAGTTGTGGCAGCTGCACAAGAGTGCGGTTTACACTTAAGGGGTTTAACTTGGGCTCCAATTTTAAGTACATCGAAAAACATTGAGTACTTAGCGCACTTTAATCAAACATCTCCTGCCACCATCAATGTTACGCACGTGGTAAAAAATGCCTTTGCAGATCGCAGCAGGGTGCAAAAGCTTTGATGCACACCATATTATTTATAACTTGCACAGCTATTACTACTTAATTCACACAAAAAATATCAACAACAATTAAACGATCACAGAAAATGAAAAAACTACTTATGGTAACCCTTTCCGCCGGATTGTTACTAGGTGTTTTCTCGTGCAAAGAGAAAAACCCTTTGCTAACCGACTACAACACTCCATTTAACGTCCCACCTTTTGAGAAGATAAAAGTTGAGCATTATGAGCCCGCATTTATGGAGGCCATGAAGCAACAGAAACAAACAATTGATAAAATTGTAAACTCTGCAGATGAACCTACTTTTGAAAATACAATTGAGGCTTTGGAGTATAGCGGTAGTTTGCTATCAGAGGTTATTGGTGCATTTTACCCTTTAACATCAGCCAATACCAATCCCGAAATACAGGAGTTGGCTCAAAAATTTGCGCCTATGCTCAGCAGCCATAGTGACGACATTAGCCTTAATCCCGAACTTTTTAAGCGCGTTAAAGCAGTTTACGAAATTAAGGATGAGCTGGATCTGAATCCTGAGCAGCAAATGTTGCTTAAAAAGGTTTACAATGGTTTTGTTAAAGGGGGAGCAAATCTACCTGAGGATAAGCAAGCCCGTTTCCGTGAAATAAACGAGGCTCTTTCTCTGCTAGCCGTTAAGTTTGGCGACAATGTTCTTGCCGAAATTAATAATTTTCAGATGGTTATTGATAATGAAGCCGATTTGGCCGGACTCCACGAAAGCGATAGGCAAGCTGCCGCTGAGGTTGCCAAGGAAGCTGGATTAGAAGGGAAGTGGGTATTCACATTACAGAATCCAAGTTGGATTCCTTTCTTGCAGTATGCTGAGAATCGCGAACTTCGCGAAAAACTTTTCCGTGCCTACTTTATGAAAGGGAACAACGGTAACGATAACGACAATAAAGAGATAATTAAGCAGGTTGTTCCATTACGCCTTGAGCGAGCCCAACTGCTTGGCTATCCAACCCACTCGAATTATATCCTAGAGGATAATATGGCTAAAAACCCCGAAACGGTTAATGGTTTTTTGGCTAGCCTATGGGAACCCGCACTTAAGCGTGCAAAGGTAGAGGCTTACGATATGCAAAGCATGATTAAAAAAGAGGGGGGAGAGTTTACCCTCCAGCCTTGGGATTGGTGGTTTTATGCCGAAAAGGTTCGTAAAGAAAAGTACGATTTGGATCAGAATATGCTAAAACCATACTTCTCATTGGAGGCTGTGAAAAAGGGAATTTTCCTACTTACCCAGAAACTTTATGGATTGCAGTTTGAGAAGTTAACCGATATTCCTGTTTATCACCCAGATGTTGTGGCATACGAAGTAAAAGAGGCTGATGGAAGCCATATTGGAATTCTTTATATGGATTTTTATCCCCGCGAGAGTAAGATTAGTGGTGCTTGGATGACCGAATTTAGAGGGCAGCGTGTTGCGCACGATGGCACTTTTATTCCACCGGTTATTACCATTGTTACCAATTTTACTCGCCCTACTGCCGATAAACCTGCATTACTTTCGCTTGACGAGGCGCAAACCTTCTTCCACGAGTTTGGCCATGCGCTTCACGGATTATTAGCAAAATCGACCTATCCTAGGCTTGCCGGTACAAACGTATCGCGCGATTTTGTTGAATTACCCTCGCAGATTATGGAGAATTGGTGTAACGATCCTGAATTTTTAAGCATGTACGCTTTCCACTACCAAACTGGTGAGGCAATTCCCAATGAGCTAATTGAGAAGATGAAGGCCAGTGGTACTTTTAACCAAGGATTTGCAACTACCGAATTTTTGGCTGCAGCCATTCTCGATATGGCTTATCATACCCTTGAGAATGCTGACATGACAGATGTAAATGCTTTTGAAAAGGGAGCAATGGATAAGATTGGCTTAATTGATGAGATTATTCCGCGCTACCGCAGCACCTATTTTCAGCATATCTTTAGTGGTGACTATAGCAGTGGTTACTACAGTTACATTTGGTCGGGACAGTTAGATGCCGATGCTTTTGAGGCATTTAAGGAGACTGGTGATATCTTTCACCCCGAAACGGCTAAAAGGTTCCGTACACTGCTCCAAAAAGGAGGTACTGAAGATCCTGCTAAACTTTACAGAGATTTTAGAGGTGCAGAACCAAACCCAGAGGCATTGCTAAGGCAACGAGGATTATTGTAGATAAAGTATAATTAATACCCTAAAGGGCTATCCAACAATTAGTTTGGGCAGCCCTTTTTTATACACTAATCTGTAAAAAAAGCAGATGAGTTACAGCTGTTATTTCTATTAATGCATAATTGAATTTTTTTGCTACTTTAATATTTTAGTTTTTTTTGAAACCTAATTTTTTTTATATGGACAATCTTACATTCCTTATTCCTTCATCCGATTTGTTATTGAATTTTGCTATAACCTATGGCGGTAAACTTGTGCTTGCCATAGTTACCCTAATAGTTGGTTATTGGTTAATAGGACGATTAACTCGGATGATGAGGCGAATTTTTGAAAAGCGAGAGTTTGATAAAACACTACAAACATTCCTTATTCAACTAGTTGGTGTTACCCTAAAAATACTATTGGCAATAAGCGTTGTTACTATGGTTGGTGTGCAAATGACATCGTTTATTGCGTTACTTGGTGCTGCAGGTTTGGCTTTTGGTATGGCTTTATCGGGCACATTACAAAATTTTGCAGGAGGTGTTATGCTGTTAATCCTAAAACCATTTAAAGTTGGCGATTACATTGAGGCACAGGGATTTGCAGGCACGGTTATGGAGATTCAGATTTTTCATACCATTCTCAATACACCCGATAAAAAGCGAATAATTATTCCTAATGGTGGATTAAGCACTAGTTCAATGATAAACTACTCAGCCGAGCCACAAAGGCGGGTTGATTGGACCTTTGGCATTGGCTATTCCGATGATATTGATAAGGCTAAAGAGATTATACTTGAATTAATAGTTGCCGACGACCGGGTACTTAAAGATCCCAACCCATTTGTAGGTGTTATTTCGCTGGGTGATAGTTCAGTGAATATTGTGACTCGGGCATGGGTTGATGCTCCCAACTACTGGGATGTTTTTTTTAAGATGAACGAGGCGGTTAAGAAAGAATTTGACGCAAAAGGCATCTCTATCCCTTTCCCACAGCACGATGTACACCTTTTTCAACAAAAGTAGGGAAAGAACCTGACCAACTGCTTCAATAAAAATTTGACCACCGATTTCACTTTATCAGATTAGGTGAAACCCTTGGTTATTCATCTCCAGGGTTGAATATAAAGAATATAGATCATTGTTTAAGGGATAATCCCAGCATCCCATACGGTGAAACTGCTTGCCCCCAAAACCGGTTTTAAATCGATAAAGCCCATACATCGGATGCGATGGGTTTGGCCGTGGAGCCAGCCCAAACATATCGTACTCTGTACATCCCATTTTCTGTGCGGTTTGCATTGCAGCCCACTGAAGGGCATAGCTGCCCATGTACTGACGACCCTCTGTTGCCGATGCACCATAAAGATAGTGCGCTCGGTTTTTTGAGATAACCAAGAACATGGCTGCCATGGGTTGCCCATTTTTTTCCGCAATCAATAGTTTAACGTCGGCAGGCGATAGGGCATTGGTAGTCTTTGCTAGCAGTACGGAACGAAAATATTCAACATTATGAAGGTACACTCCATTCCGTTGAGCCGTTTCGGTGTATAGTGCATACCAAACATCTAAATTATCAATACCTGCAGTGCGTACAGTAATTCCTTTGCGCTCCGATAGTCCAATATTGTAGCGTGTTTTAGGCTTCATCTGCATTAGAATTGCCTTTGGGCTATTCCTTAAATTGATAAAAAGCGTGTTTGACGGAAGTATATTGGTTGATGCTTTTCGCAGGTTCCACTTCTCGGTGCTAAAGTTAAACCGTATTTCTTGCGTTATACTTTCGGGTGGACCCAGCCAAAGTCCTTTGCTATCGTAGTAATCCTTATCCTTAGCCCAATGCGATTCCCACGAAAGGTCGTAACGAATTAGTATGCAATTAGCAGGTAAGTAGGGTTTTATGCTTTCTGACAATTGCTCCAAAAAGCAGCCTTGAAGCTCTTCGGCTGGCTCAAGTTCAGGTCCATAGGGAACATAGGCAATAGTGTGTTTCCCATCAATTGGTTGAATAATCACAAGCAGATCGGAGGTTCTTTTTACCTTATGGGTTTCTTCCAAACTTTTATCCGGCAGGGCGGCCTTAAAGTCAATGGCCAAGGTGTGAATTCCCATTCGCTCTTTAACAGTTGACCAAAACGCAGTTTGCTGAACAATGGGTGAGGAGTAGAGGTCCTCGGGTTGCTTGTGTAATACTTCGTAAATCATTTTGCCAATTCGTTAATAATGCCTAATGGCATTTTATTAAAAAAGCAAAAGCGCTTAAACCTTATCGGCCAAGCACCCTATGCGCATAATACTATTATGCTTATTATCAGTTACAAAGTTATGCACTTATGTAAACTAAACAAAATGTTTGTTGGGATATTTATTGCACTCCAAACATTTATAAGCGTGTTAATTTCTTATTGAAGTATAAAAGTACAAATTCAACCTTTAATTCAGGGCTAATCCAATCGATAATGGGTTCTAAATCTCAATATTTTTTAACTCCCCGGTAATCGTAAAGTCATACTCTGGGTATTCATAGATTGTGGTACGGGGTTCTGTTTCGCCAATGGAATAGCCCCAAACGCTTTTGTATTCCTTTGGATCCTCACCCATCTCTTCGAGCTGGTGCATATATTCTCCAATGGGTTTCGATTCGATTATTACCACCTTACCTGCCTTATTGATGATTGGGCTATGCCACCGTGTGTGGTCGTAATCGAACTCTAAAATTCGGCGTCCCCAGCGGGTTATACCAATAGTGCGAAAGGTGAGGCTTTTTCCTACTCCGGGAAGGTTTATCACGTTTCTATCGGTGGCAAGGAATGGAATATTGGCCTTTTCTCTTAGTTGCTTCAGGTTTTCGACCATTCGTTCTGCCTCAAGAGGGAATTTTTTAATATCTTGGCTAAACTCTGATGGAATATGGCCAATTACCTTCTCTTCAATTTGCTCTTGCACAGCACGTGCATTGGTGGCATAGTTAAATGTATTTTCTAAAAAGCCTTTAACAGAGAAGGTATAGTAGGATATAACCCCAATATCGTTGAGCACCTTACGGAGCTTAGCAGTGTGCCCCCTGCGTGATGCAGCCGATGTAAATACTAGTTGATTGGTAACTGTCCACCCAACAGAGACGAGCCTTTGCACGGCTAATGCCGATTCGGGGGTAACCTCCATGGGCGATTCGAAGTGCGTTTGTATGATGAACTGTTTTACCCCATATTTTGATGCCCTTTGCTTAAAATCACCAAGTATTTGGGTGAGTTCTTTGGTAACTCGCTGTGGCAGGTATGCCAATAATCGTGTTCCGAGACGAATGCGCTGAATCTCGGCAAACTTTTCGCCATCAGGTCTTTTTTTGTTAGCCTCTGCTTTACGGATGGCCATTTCGAGGACAGCATCAAGTATTTTCTTAAGCGATTTGTTTTGGCTCATTAATGCATCACCTCCGGTAATTAAAATATCTCGTAGCTGTGTATCTTCCTCCCAGTACTTGAGCAAGCGTTGAAGTTTTTCATCCCATGTTTCGTTGGGCTTCAGCTTATCGAGGTTGAAGTTGAGGTTACCTCTCTGAAAATCGTACATCCGCTGACACGATACACAAAGCCCGCCACATGCTCGGCCCATGGTATCGGGAATAAGAATAGCCACCTCGGGATATCGGCGATGTACGCAGCGGTGCGAGGGCAAGAGCCATCCAGCTGCATTGGGTTTGCCATGTTCAATTTTATCCTCTTTTTCCCATGCTTGGATATTGCCAAACTGATCGATTAGCGGTTTGCTATAGATGACATAATGGCGAATGGCCAAATCGGAACTAGCAGTAAAATCAGGAGTACGAGCGTTTAGTAGGGAGAGGTAGTAAGGGTTTACGAAGAAGGGGATCCCCTTTTTTTCGGCCTTTTCGAGAATTTTTTGTGTATCCAAATCAAGAGAGTAATCGAGCAGCTCGTTGAGCAGTTTGGGCGATCGCACAGCAAAGCGTAAGTGGAAACGGTAGTCATCCCACCACTCATGCATCTTTTCAATTTTTTGCTCATCGGTTAGGTCATGCTCAAAGCAATAACGGGTATCGCCTACCTCGCAGCTGTTGATGCTCTTCATCAGAATACGGATAATGCGCTCTTTATTCTCCTCTCTAATCCTCACAACGTTCGGATTTAGTCCGTCGTGCCAACGTTCCATCCATCCCTCAACCTGGTTTTTGGTTGGTATATATTGCGGAAGCTGGTTGTTAAGCTGACGGAAAAGGTGGATCATATCCTGAAAAAACAGAGGTTTAGCACCTCCCAATCCATTCTTTATGCCTAACCATAATAGTTGAAATGGAACGTTTAACGACTCTTCTCCATTACGGTAGGGGTTAGAGAATTCTCGGCCTGAGTTATCAAGGTAGTCAAGTATACGAATGGCTGCAAAATCTTGCCATCGCAATTTGTTAAAACTACTACGTCCACTTTTCTCGCCCTTATAGTAGCTAACTGCTTCTACATTTTCGTTTAAAATCTCCATTGACCACTCGCGAACCTTTTCTTTAGCCTCATCGAGGCTAGCTGATTGTGTATAGATTTCATCGAGCCTTGGATTTTCCCTAAATAGTTTACGGAGAAGGGTTAATGATCTGGCTGATAGCGCTATTTTTTCCGGGATATATATCATTCCATATCTTTTTTTATTGCTAAGTGCACACAAAGTATTTTGAGCCCCGTTCCTTTGCTCACGTACAAGGTTAATTCTGGTAAAACCACTTAAAAACAATTGCAGAGTGCAAGGGGAAGGGCCAATCCAAATTTGGATTATTTTGCAAAAGTACTCATTTGGCAGGTAAAATCAAAACAAAGTGTAAAAGCACTCCAGTACCGTTCTGTTATGATGGTTTACATATTTAAGCAACCGATATGCTTTCAGAACCTGATAAGAGTAGGTGAAAATTAGTCATAGTCAAGTAGCATTAACATAAAATCTACTAACTTAATGCATAACCAGAAAAGATTTATGGTTTACTCTTTGGCTTTGGTATGCATTCTAAAATTATATTTATTGGTTTTATATCTGTTTTGGAGCGCTATTGGTTAATATTCATACTTCCAAGTTGTATTCTTTTACATTGAGCGTTTTCAGCGGATCCATCTTAGAGGGTTTGATTTAATTACACATTAAAGCGAATAAGAATCATAGATCACAAATATTTCATGTCTATGTTGAAATAATAATAGTATTATTTACACAAAAAAAGTATTTTGAAAATATAATTATCTATTTTTAAAATCTATTTGTCACTCTCTCAGTAAATATCATGACAGTTAATAATGGGACTGACAAGGCGAAGCTGTCTAAAAACTTAATATATGCCAAATCTCGATGTAGTTCTAACCAAAGGATCCCATAGGGGTAACAATGTGATATTCATCAAGTTTGATTGGAACAAAGAGTTGCTTGAAATTGTAAAGCAGATAGAGGGAGCAAAGTGGAGCCAGTCCAATGGCTGCTGGTATGTTAAGGCTGACGAGTTTAATCTTCAAAAGACTTACATAGCCTTTAAGGGCAAGGCATGGATAGATTATTCTGCAATTGGAAAGCTTAAACCTAATATTAGCATAGTTCCGCAGAAGCGGAGCAAGAAAAAGCAACCCACTGCAGAGAATGCTGCGCTGATTGAAAATTTTAAGCGCTGGCTAATGCATAAGCGGTATAGCGATAATACTATTATAGCTTATATCGAGTTGCTCTCGATGTTTGCGGGTTTTATGGGAGAAAGGCAATTGCCAGAGGCCACCAACGAAGATGTTGTTGACTTTGTGCACAGGGTGTTAATGGCTGAGGGGTATAGCTTTACATATCAGAATCAGTTGGTAAGTTCACTAAAGCTATTTTTCCGTGAGGTTGTGCATTCAAGCATCGAAATTGAGAAACTTGAACGGCCAAGACGAGAGCAAAAACTCCCCAATGTACTCAGCAAGCAGGAGGTTGAGCAAATCATAAAAGCTCATAGCAACCTAAAGCACCGCACGATGCTATGCCTTATATATGCTTGTGGCTTGAGAAGGAGCGAAGTACTAAACATGAGACCTGGAGATATAGATAGGGAACGGAATATGTTAGCTATTCGCAATGCCAAGGGCAGAAAGGATAGGGTAGTTCCCATATCGGATAAAACCATTGGGATGCTCGAAGAGTACTATAAACTATACAAACCCAAGGTTTGGCTTTTTGAGGGACAGGCTGAGGGTCAGCAGTATAATGAGCAAAGTTTACAAAGCGTTTTCAAGCAGGCTTTGGCAAAATCGAAGGTTAAGAAGCCTGCAACGCTGCATTGGCTAAGGCATAGCTATGCAACCCATTTGCTCGAGGCGGGTACCGATTTGCGCTATATTCAGGAGTTGTTGGGGCACAAGAGCAGCAAAACAACCGAAATATATACCCACGTGAGCAGCCAAAGTTTACAAAAAATCAAATCGCCTTTTGATGATATGTAGTATTTCACTATTTTTAGGGAAGCAAAAAGCTCACAAAAAGCAGTTCCAACCCCTAAGTCAAAAATATGATTCAATCATACAATACAGCAACTAAACGTTTTGGATAGTATGATTTTTACATATCTACAAACTAGTTAGCAAACATAGAGCCATCGCACAATTTTTGGGACATGCCCACTAGGCCAGGCCTTCGCAAGGGGAAACTTGCCGCGCGCGCTTGCACTTGCTAGTTCCGCTTTTGCCCTCTGAAA